>Ga0209054_1001597_pt1 | contig 12366 bp, 8 predicted proteins | sample SaaInlV_DNA_200m_FD_184689 | JGI IMG/M metagenome (GOLD analysis project Ga0209054, IMG submission 184689) | Marine microbial communities from expanding oxygen minimum zones in the Saanich Inlet - SI075_LV_DNA_200m (SPAdes) (version 2) | ecosystem: Environmental > Aquatic > Marine > Unclassified ... | reverse complement strand
ATAATAATTCATAATAATTCATAATAATTCATAATAATTCATAATAATTCATAATAGTTCATAATAATCCATAATAATCTATAAAAAATCGATACTTAATATATTAAATGATAATATACTAAGTTACTAAGTTATTTTAAATATGAGTGATTTTTCAAGAAAAAGTGCTGAAGAGCAAATAGTAGATGCTGTTAATAAAGACGAATCTGATATTAAAAATTTTCATAGAAATCATTTAGAATATTTATGTAAAATTTACAAAAATAAACGTGGACGTAAAAGAACTGATATACATGATGATGATTTTAGCATTGGTATTGGTGACGAAGATGAATCTGAAGGACAAGTTCTCGATTTTATTTGGGAAGCAATAGTAAATACCCGAAAGATGAAAACAAATGCTATGTCAATAGTCGAGAAAGCTTTATTATGTAAAAAAAAAGCAGAAGAACTTAATATCCTACATTTGTGGAAAAAACCAATTAACACTGATTTTTGTACTGGGTATATTAGTGATATAGATAATCCTGATATTGATGAATTATTTCCAAATGGTAAGGTAACTTTTCAACTTGCGAATGATTATGAAGATTATTTATATTTTCATAAAAAATCAGATCCAATGCTTCAAGAATTTAAAAAATGGATGGGTAAAAATGATAAAATCCAACAATATCTAAAAGATTATGGATATAGTCAGTATGAACTATCAAAAGATAAATGGTATGAATATATAGCATTATATTATTTTGAAAAATGGATGAAGAAAATCGATGATTTTACTATTTTTTATCCATGTAATGGAGAATCACCTATTTTATCTTTTGGTTATCACATTATTGATAGTGAAGGAATAAATAAAAAAATAGATGAATTAATTCGAATTAAAGATGAAAAGGATAAAGAATTAGTTAAAATTAAGGAAGAATCAGAAATCACATCTAAACTTTTAAAAAAAATATTAAAAGGTAAAGAAGTAGATAATTTAACAATTCATAATTTTATTATTATTTTAGCTAAATATTTTTCTGAACATTCAAGGTCATTAAAAAAAGATTATGTTTTTCATCCAAAAAAACCTCAATCTGATATAGAAGATGGTGATATGGATGTTTATACAATTAAATATGATGATATTATTAAAATTCAGAGTCATTTAGAAAATGTAGAAAATAAACATAATTTTGAATTAATTGAAAAAATTAAAAATTGGGCAGAAAAAGAAAATATAATTAAAGAAGACCAGAAATTGACTGATTATGATATCATATCCATAATACAAAAATATTATGAAAAATGTGAAAAATGTGATATACCAAAAGATATCATATTTTATTATCCTAAAAAAAAAGAGTCACTTTATTCACTTAATTATCGAATAATAGATTATGAAGATTTAACTGATACTACTGCGTTTGCACTGTTGTGTTACGATTATATAGATACTGATGATGAATCAGATGACGATGATGATGATGATGATGATGATGGTGAATTAACTAATAATGAATCAGTATTTATCTAAATGAAAAATCTTCATCATCAGATTGTTCATTAATACAATCCATTTTAGTTTTTAAAGTAGTCAATAGATTATTATTTAAACTAAATTCATTTATAAAGAATATTATATTTTCATTTATATCAGGAATATCTAATATAATATCATCTAAATTATTAATAATATTTTTTAATGTATTTTCCATAAATGATATATAATTTGTTTTAATATTTTTCAATGTTTTAACAAGATTTTTATTATTTAAATTTTCTAATATTTTATTTATAATTTTTGTTAGTATATCATGTTGATCATTTTTTTTTAATAAATTAAAATTATATTTAAAATCATTTATATTAGATTTGTGTGCATAATCTAATATAGTATCTATACTATTTACATTTTTTTTATCTTCATGTTTTACATCATTTAATATTTTTGTAAATATCATAACTAATTCTTCAATAAAATACTTTGAACGTTTACTTATATTAGGTTCATTTATAATAATTGAATCTAATATAGATTTAAAAGTTTCAATTATTTTTTTGTATTCAATAAATTTAAAACTTTTGTTGTTTTTATAGATAAAACTAATCATTACATGTAATAATTCGAATTCAATTTCTTTAATTGAATTAAAATTATCATTTTGATGCAATAAATCAATTATTATTATGTTTATTATATCAAAATTTATATGTTTTTCAATAAATAATATTGATAATAATTCAACTAATAATAATGTTTTTTTTTTCGCATTAAAGAAATCTTCATCTGTTAAAATATCAAAATCTAATTCCTTTTTATTATATAATTCTTGTAAGAAATTTATGAAAAAATTCTTAAAATTTATTTTTTTAAAAACATCATCTTTAAGATTATCAATTGAATCATATGGTCCTAATTTTTTTTTTTCATTATCATTAATATTATATAATGCATAATATTCTGTATTATCTTTTACAATAGATATTAAATTTAAATGTATATTTTTATTATTCCATACTTTAGAACAAAAATTTATATATAAATTTCTATACTTGTTATCGAATATACATTTATTTACTATTTCTTCACTTAATATTTTAAATATATTTATATTTTTATTTTCAAGTAATTTATTTATTAATTGATCTGTTATTTTATCATATGTATCTAAACTTATTTTATTTAAAGATGATCGAATAATAATATTTAATTTTTCATTTTCATCTCCAATACTATCAAGACTACATACCTTTCTAAGTTGAATGGGTGCACTAACCCTATTAAATTTCACGAATTTATTATTTTTATCATTTTTATCATTTTTATCATTTTTATCATTTTTATCGTTAATATTTTTTGAAAATTTTGCATTTAATTGTTTTGTTTTTTCTATTTCATCCTTAATAAGTTTAACATAAAAAATATAAAAATCATTATATAATGATTTAAACTCTGCTGATTTTTCTGTTAAATAATTTTCACAATTAAAATTAATAATGTGTTCTTTAAATATTTTATAATTAAAGGTCATTATATAAATATAATACAATATTCTTTATATTTAATTTTTTTATTAAATAATAAAAAAATGATTATTATTTAAAATAAATTTAATAATTATATAATAATGGAAGAAAATAACACTTTAAATAACACTTTAAATAATTTAGATGAAGATCTTTATAATACTATGTTAATAAAAGAAAATATATCAGTACCGCCTGAAAAATTTAATAATAAGATTGATATATTTTTACAAGAGTCATTAAATAATAAAATAGAAGGAAAGTGTATAAGTGAAGGATTTGTTAAAAATAATTCAGTTGAAATATTAAAGAAAAGTATAGGTACATTAAGGGGAAGTAGATTTAACGGTGATATTAATTATCAATTACTATTTAATGCATTAATTTGTAATCCAAAAATTGGATCAATAATTAAATGTGATGTTAAACTTGTAAATAATAAATTAGGTATTTTAGGAAATAATGGTCCATTAAATATTATTATTGGAAGACAATTTCATACAAAACCAGAATTATTAGATGATATTAATATTGGAGATATTATAGATATTAAAATTATTGATACTAAATTTTCATTAAACGACAAAGAAATTAAAATTATTGGTAAATTGAAAAATGATATAGATAATATTTCTAAAAAAGATATTATGATTGATGACCTTAATCAAATAGACAATGAAGATATAGATGATTTAAATGATAATTCATTTAAAGGAGATATTGATAATTTAGAACTTGAATCATTAGATGGTATTAATGATGATAGTGACATTGATGATTTGGATGATATTGACGAAAGTGATGATGAAATTGTTGCTGATGAAGAAGATATTGTTATTGAAGATGTTGAAAATATTGATGATGAAGAAGATGTTGAAAATGATGATGAAAATGATGATGATGAAAATGATGATGAAGAAGATGATGATGATCTTGATGATGAAGACGTATAATGATAATTATTCGTAAAAATTTTTTTTTTAAAATATTCAATGAAAGTATGGATAATATAATTGATACATTTAATATCAATAAAGAGATTATAAATAAAGATAATTTATTAAAATTAAAGATTGACAATGATGATAATTGTGAAAAAGTAGAAATAATTGTTAAAAAGAAAAAAATAATTGAAATGGCTTGTAATTTAACAAATATAGAATATAATGAAATATTAAATATAATACAATGTGATAAATGTAATTATAGTACTAATGCAAATGGTATTTTTATAAATTTATTAAATGTAGAAGATGATACAATTAATAAAATTTATAATTTTTTAAAATTTACAAAATATAAAAAAGAAGAATTAAAGGAAAAAGAAGTTTATTTAGAAAATTTTAAAAAAACAATTAATACAAGTAATACAAGTAATACAAGTAATACAAGTAATTCAAGTAATACAAATAATAATATTATTAATATAAATGAGTATAATTTAGATAAAGACGAAAAATCGATTGGTTCATTATCAGATAATAATGACAGTATTGATTATACTGATTATTTATGTTTTTCAAGTGATGATGAAGATAATAAAGATAATAAAGTATTAAAAAATAAAAAAAAATAGATTTATTATTATTTAAAAAATAAAGAATAATATTATTTATGTTAAGTGTAAATTATATAGCTGAGTTTTTAGATAAAGAACAAAAAAAAGTTAATGATAATTCTTATTGTGAATTAAAAAGATTTGAATATAACGATGAATACAATGAATTTATTCAAAATAAGATAAATGGAAAAAAGAAAGAAAATACGCAATCATATATTAATTTGAATGAATGTTTGGATAAATATTTTGAAAAGGATTTATTTGGAACAAATAAACATATAGATAAAAATAGAAATAATGTTTTTACATTTTTTTCAAGTATATTTGGAATAGGTGATGAAAATTATTATTTATTAAACGAATCAGAGAAAATTGAATCTATAAAAATATTAATTAAAAAGATGGATGATGAATTATTTGTAGAAAATTATTATAATGAATATAAGTATGATAAAAATAAGTTTTTTAATAAAGAAAAAATAATGAAATCTTTAAAGGATTCTTTTAAAATGAGGATTAATGAAAATTTTGATTTAGTTAAAAAATATATTAGTGATTATTTAGGAATTAATATTATAATATTTGAATTAAAAGATAATGATGTTATAGATAAATATGTTATATCATCTAATAAATTTACTGATGAACATAATATTTACTTGCCATGTTATTTTATAATTAAAGAAAATGATACATATATTCCAATTATGATTAAAGATAAGTTACACAAAAATTATATTGAATTAAATGAATGTAATATATCTGGTGAAAAATATAAAATTATGGACATGTTATCTAAAATTAATAGTTTTAAGATTAATCATAATATTAAAAATGTAGTAAATGATTTAAAGAAAATGAAAATACTTGAACTGCGAGATTATTGTATTGAAAACAATATAAATATATTCAAAGTATCAGAAAAAACAGGAAATAAAATTAAAAAAACAAAAGAAGAGCTTATTTTAGATTGTTGTAACTAAATTATTTTTTTATTAAAAATTATATTAATATATTAATATAATTTACTTAAAATACTAATATGAATATATATTAATATAATGGAAATAACTACTAAAAGTTATAAAAAGATTAACGATTTTATTAATAAGTCAAATAATGATAATAATTTAGAATTTGAATTAAGATTTACTAAAAAAAATATTAGTAATAAATTGTTTGAAAATATTTTTAATAAATTAACATTTTCTAAATTAAATAATGGTTTAGGATTTAAATATGAAATGATAAAACATTTGGATATATTTTTAAGAAATGATAATAATATTAAATCGAGAATGACGTTATCAAATGATAATGTTATTAAGAAATATTGGTTAGGGATAGACCCAGCTGATAGTGACATATCATTAATGGAAAAAGAGAAAATTGAAAATTATGATGACGATGATTATAATTTTCGATTATCATTAAATAAAGAATTAAATAAAAAAGATTTTTTAGATAAAAATAAATTATTATTAAAATCTAACAATTCAAATAAATATTATAGATTAAAGAATAGATATTCAATTAAAAGTGATGATAATTTATTTTCATTTGATTTGAGTATAGTTAAACAAGGATATGGATTAAATTTAAAACAATCAAAAACATTAGAATCAAATGCTATTTATGAAATTGAAATTGAATATAATAATAAAATAGATGGTATTAAAAACAAAACAACAGAAGAAACTTCAAAAAAATTCGTGAAATATCTATATTACATATTAAGTATTATTAATAATAGTAATATTTTATTAAAGAATAATGTTAAAGATGACATAATTAATAATTATTCAAAATTAGTTGGTCCTAAAAATAGTGGTGATAAATTTATTGCTGCGAGACCAAGAACACTTCATAAATTTAATTTAGTTAAGAGTGATGAGAAAAATTTATATAATCGTTATGCTGTTACTTTAAAAGCAGATGGTGTGAATTATTTTATGTATGTAAATACGGATGGACGTATATATTATTTTAATAAAAATTATGAAGTGGAGGATAGTGGATATGAATCAAAAGAATATATTGATTCATTAATTGAGGGTGAAATGGTGGATTTTAATGGAACTAAAAAATTTTTTGGGTATGATATGTTATTTCACAAAGGTACAGATATTCGTAGAAAATTATTAATAAGTCTTCGTAAAAAAGATGAATCATATGATGAAAGTTTGGATGGGAGATTAGATAAATTAACAAAATTCTTCAATTCAGGAAGTATTTCATTAGTTAAAGGTTTTGATAAAAAAAATGCGATTCAATATGAAAAGAAACCATATGAATTTTCATTAAGAAGTGATGGTAGTGATATATTTGATAAAATTAAAAAGATATGGACAAATCGTACATATAATGAATTTCATGTTGATGGTTTAATATTTGTGCCAATATATGAGCATTATCCATTACAGGGTAAAACATGGGATTCTTTATTTAAATGGAAACCACCAGAGTTAAATACGATTGATTTTTTAATAAAATTTATGAGGGATGAGAATAATAATATTATTAATAGTCCATATATTGAGAATGTAAAAAGAATGGATAATAAAACGGAAAGAAATTTACGTTTATATAGGACATTGCAATTATATGTAGGTGGTATAAAATATGATTATAATAAAATAAATAAAAAAATGGGTATTACACATTATCCAACATTATTCAATCCATCTAAGATAAATAATATTAATATTAATAATAATAATAGTGCTAAAATATTTATTGATAGTGAACAAAAAATATTTGCGAACGATCCATTAAATGGTAATATTGAAGAGATATATGATGACACTATTGTTGAATGTTCTTATAATATAGATGCGGACAATGGTTTTAATTGGGTACCTATAAGAAACAGAATGGATAAGACAAGTCTTTATAAAAAGGGTGAGAATGGATATTGTAATAATGAAAAAGTTGCTAATGATATATTTAATTCAATTAAGAATCCAGTTACAGAAGATATTATTATGAGTGGTAAAGTTGATATTACAGATCAGAATTATATAGAAAGTACTAAATCATATTTCGCAGATTTAGAATCAAATCATATTAAAAAGAAGAGATACCCTTTCCAGAATTTTCATCGTTTATATATTAAAACACAATTATTATATTTTACATCGTCTAATTATTTAATGTCATACACAACGGGAATGCATGGTAAATTTTTAGATGGATGTTGTGGAAAAGGTGTTGATATTACATTAATTAAAAATGCTGGTTATGCGGAAGTTGTTGGGATCGAATATGATCAAGACAGTGTTAAATATTCTATTAGTCATTATAAATCACAACCAAGACCTAAACCTAAAGCATTTTATGTGAGAGGTGATTTATCTAAATTAATTTTTCCAAATCAATCATGTGGATTTACAGAAAGTGATAAGATTTATACTAAAAAATTTATTCCTAAAAAAAATTATTTTAATACAATGAGTTTAATGTTTTGTATTCATTATTTTTTTAAAGATGAAATTAGTTTGAGAACAATTATTCAGAATATTAGTGATAATTTAGAAATTGATGGATATTTTATTGGCACTTGTTTTAATGGAGAGAAAATACATAAACAAATGAAAAATGAAAAACAAATTAGTGGAAAGACATATGACGGAGAGGTCATGTGGAAGATTGAAAAAAAATATAAAGGTAAGTTAGCATTTGGTCCTAAAAATCCTAATTTAGGAAAACAAATTGATGTTTATGTTCAGTCTATTGGAAATGTTCATGAAGAATATTTAGTGAATTTTGAATATTTTGAAAAAATGATGAATGAATATGGATTTGAAAAAATATTAATAAAATCATTTGAAGATTTTTATGATGAAGTAATGAAAGGTGAAAATAAAATGAAAATGAGTGAAGATGAATTATTGAAGATACAGAATTTTGTGAAGAGTATGTCTGAGGAAGAAAAACGTTTTAGTTTTTTAAATAGTGCATTTATATTCAAGAAAGTTGAACATTCTTCAGATAAATTATATAAAAAATTAGTTGAATTAATTGACAAGAAATCAAAAATAAAAAATAGTGATATTAGTGCTGTTACACAAGAAGATAGTGAGATTATGATATTAGATGAAAAAGATGAATAATTTATAAAAATGAATAATTCATAAAAATGAATAATTTATAAAAATGAATAATTTATAAAAATGAATAATTCATAAAAATGAATTATTAATATTTTTTTATAGTTAATATAAAAAAATAATACTAATTGTAATTATGAAGTTTTTATTAAATGAAAATAAAAACAATAAAAACAATACGGATAATATTGATTTAGATTATTGTGATAAGAATAAAATTGTAATTTTTAAAAAATATAATAAAATCTTATCAGACAAGAAGATAGAAATTGACAATGAAGATATTCAAAAATATTGGGATAAAATGAAAAAGATAGGAAACCCAAATGAATTAATTTACACAAGTTATAATAAAAAAAGAAAAAATGATAGTATTAGTTTATATTCACCAATAAGTCGTTCTTATTTTAAATTATGGGAGATTTATTATAACTTTGATTTATTTAAAAATACTACCGAAAATATAAATTTTGTTCATTTGGCAGAAGGTCCAGGAGGTTTTATGGAGTCATCAATAAATTATTGTAAAAGTAAAAAATATAAAAAATGTAAATATTGGGGAATAACATTAAAACCAAGTGATGAATATGTACCTGATTGGAATAAATTAAAAAAAATATTTAAAAATGAGAATAATTGTTATATTGAATATGGCGATCTGTATATTTATGAAGATGTTTATAATTTTATAAAAAAGGTAAATACAAAATGTCATATTGTTACTGCTGATGGAGGGTTTGATTATTCAAATGATTTTAATGGACAAGAGTTAAATTCAAATAGGATTATTTATTCAGAAATTGCTGTTGCTTTGAATTTATTAAAAAAAAATGGACATTTTATTATAAAACTATTTGATTTATTTAGTTTAAATAGTATTCAATATTTGCAATTATTACATGATTCATTTGAAAAAGTATATATTTTTAAACCAGAAACAAGTCGTCCTGCTAATTCTGAAAAGTATATTATTTGTTATAATTTTTTAGATAATATGACAGATAAATATAAATTAAATTTAATTTTAAATATTGATAAATGGAGTAAATTAATTAAAGATGATAGATATATTATTTTTAAAAATTATAAAATAAGCTCTAATACAATGTATGATATTGACGAATTAAATAAATATTATATCGGATCACAAATAAAATCTATAAATTATATTTTAGATATTATTATTAAAAAATTATCTAAAATTGACTATCATAATACATTAAAAGACCAAGTTACTAATGCTGTTGATTGGTGTACAAAATATAATATCTTAATAAATAAAAATAGTATCTATTATAAAAAGAATAATTGATATTTTATTTATAAATAAAAATATAAAATATATATTTTATATTTTACATGAAAAATCCCCCATATTATATATTATTTATTATTTTATAATCAATAAAATTATATGTTATTAGTAAATGTGTTTAATAAAATGAATTAATTATAAAAATAACTTTTTAACTTTTTATCTTTTTATCTTTTTATCTTTTTATCTTTTTAACTTTTTAACTTTTTAACTTTTTAACTTTTTAACTTTTTATCTTTTTCAAATTATATAAATTAGACAAAAAATGTCTAATTTATAAAAATGCAAAAATGGATGTCTAAATGTCTAATTTGTAAAATAGTTAATAAAAATCATTTTTTGTAATTTTTAATAAAATATATTTTTATTAAATTATCATAATAGTATCTTAAGATAATAATATTTTTAATAAAAAATATTATTTATTGTATATAGATTTTTCATAAAAAATAGAATTTTTTTTTTTACTTAGCCAAAAAAAATAAGCATATATTTATCAAAATAAAAAAATATATTTCATAAAAAAAAATGCACCCTCTTGTGTAAAAAAAGATTTTAGACAAAAAAATTAGACATTGTCTAATTTATCCCATAGTGGATAATTGTGAAAGTAATTTGCATTATAAAATGATAGTTGTATTTTATTCATTAATGTGATAATTTGTTTTTAAAAAAGTGTCTAAAATATCGTTTTTTTTTATAAAAAAAATCACCAATAAATATTTTAAAAATATTATTATTATGTCTTTATAAACAAGAATGATATTATTTTAACATTATAAAAATAAAAAATAAAAAAAGTCGAAAATGATAAAATGACAAATTAGGCAGAATGCGGTGCATTTTTAACCAATAGACTGTTTTTTTTCGAAGATATTTTCAAAAATGTCTTGACAACTTTATTGATTACCTTAATCGACTTTTCCGAATCGTTTGAGTGTCTAATTTATCACAAAAAATAGACATATTTTTGAAAAAAATGATTTTTTATAAAAAAATAAAAAAAATGATATAATGGATAATTAATATACTAAATATATATATATATAAATATACAATAGTTTATCCTAATTAAATTTCATAAAACACCTAAAAACAATTCCTCATTCTGCGTTAAAAAAAGGGCAAAAAAAAACGTCGTTTCAAAAAGTTTTTTTTGAAAAGTGAAATCGTAATTTTGAAATTTTATATTTTTGAAACTTAATTATGTAAAACAATGTTTTTTTTTAGAAATATTTATATAAAATATATAAAAATAATAATAATTAATAATAATAATACATGTATAATATTTGTATAAAAATCTAAATATATAATAACAATAATTTTTCTTGTGTATAAATTATTTTTTTTAAAAAAGTTGAAAAACAAAAAATATTTTTTTTAAAAAAATGGAAAAAACATTTATAATTGGAATATATTTTTAATCCGTTATTTTTAACAGAATAAAAAATAAAAAAAATAAAAAATAAAATGATATGATATACTTTTATTTTTTTTTAAGAAAAACTCCTATACATAAAGACATTTTTCAATTTTCTGTCTGAAAATGGCATATGTTTCGTACTTCAAAAACTTTTTTTTTGCGTAAAAAAATTTATCCTTGAAAAAAAACATTGTTGTGTATACCAAAAGTTTAAAAACATTGATACATAAGACCGGTTACGAAAAACTTTGCAAAATCAAAAAAAAATGACACACGTAATAGACAAATATGCAAACTCTGTACATAATACCGGTTATGAAAAAATAGGGCAAAAATCCAAAATAATAGCACACGTTATAATGATTTTTCAAAACTCTGTACATAACACCGGTTACGAAAAAAAATGGCAAAAATCAAAAATAATGGCATACATTATAATGATTTTTCAAAACTCTGTACATAACACCGGTTATGAAAAAATGGCATACATAGCAATGATTCTAAAAAATGGCATACGAATTACCATTTACGAAAAAAAAAACAAAAATTGGATACATAAACGTTTATCAAAATAATGGCACACGTAAAAAATGAAAAAAAATAAATAAGATACATAATAGTGAAAAATAATTGGCATACGTTATAGGGTATTGTTTTCAAAAAACATGGCATACATAATGTGTCTAATTTTATATTAACACGCGTAAACATTTTCAACTTTAATACTATACATAAACGTTTATTTCGGACTACTATACGTAACAATTAATTGAAAAAATGTGTTTTTTTTCAAAAAAAAAGGCATACATAATACGTTATTCAAAAAAATGGTATATGTAAAAAAATTATGCCAGATGAGGAAAATGGCACACATTATGACATTATGTCATAACTGGTATACATAAGACTTATTATGAAAAAAAAATAAAAAAATTAT
>Ga0209054_1001590_pt1 | contig 12401 bp, 11 predicted proteins | sample SaaInlV_DNA_200m_FD_184689 | JGI IMG/M metagenome (GOLD analysis project Ga0209054, IMG submission 184689) | Marine microbial communities from expanding oxygen minimum zones in the Saanich Inlet - SI075_LV_DNA_200m (SPAdes) (version 2) | ecosystem: Environmental > Aquatic > Marine > Unclassified... | reverse complement strand
CAGTCATGGTAAACCATAAAGGGCAATTGATTTCACTCGTGACAGCATTGCCAAATCAATTTGTAAAGGAGGCGTTAGCGAAAAATGAAATTCCGATTTTCAATGACTATACGTTGATTCGTCCTGAAATTCCTATGGGAAAGCATCGCTTTGATTTTTTATTAAAAGATCCAAATGGATTAGAATTTTATCTCGAAGTGAAGTCTGTTACTTTTGTAGAAAATGGTGTTGCACAATTCCCTGATGCTGTAACGGAACGAGGTACGAATCATGCCTTGGCATTGAAAAAATTGGTTGAACAGGGGAAAGGTGCAGGCATATTATTTGTATGTCAACGACCGGATGCACACTCATTTCGTCCCATGTGGGAAAGGGATCCTAAATTGGCGAATGCTGTGCTTGAAGCAAATAAGGCTGGTGTAAAAGTTTGGTGTATTACATTAAATATATCAAAAACAGAACTGACATTTGCTAAAGAGATTCCCGTAAATTTGGAATTAAACACTGGTAAATCTTAGCCAAAACAGGCACAATGAAATACGAAGAAATTGTAAATTGAATTTAATATTTCCAATAATAAGAGAAGGTTGCGTTGTTACGTTAATCTTTATACTTTATTCCTGTGCTGCAATTCAGGGTCCACCCGGCGGCCCCAAAGATGAAACGCCACCCGAACTTATTGAAACAATTCCTGCTGATGGAACTATCCATTTTGAAGGTGGACGAGTTGAGCTCATTTTCTCTGAATACATGGATGCGAACACAGTTGAAAAAGCAATTCGAGTTTTGCCAACTTTTGAGAACCCACCCGAAATTGTTTATAAAGGACGCCGTGTTTTTGTGGAATTCCCGGACTCTCTGAATGAGAAACAAACCTATATTATATCAATTGGACGAATTTTAAAAGATGAGCATAAGGTGGCAATGTCTCAAGGAATACAAGTGGCATTCGCCACGGGAGATAAAATTGATGAAGGGAAAATTTCCGGATCTATAACTTATAATAAGGCTGCTTCGGTACATTTATGGAAGATTCAGAATGAAAAGGATTCTACCGAGTTTTATCAACGAATTCCTGATTATGTGGTCGATGCCTCTGATAGTGGTCATTTTGAATTTGGATTCTTATCCGATGGAATTTATCGATGTGTGGCTGTGGATCATTCTTCAGCAGGCTTACCCATTTCTTCGAACAGAATGGTGATTGGATTGCCGTGGGTTTCAATTATCCGCTTAGGAAATGAGAAGGAGAAAAGTCATTTGAATATTCGAATTTCGAATAAAATGGGTCCCATAAAAATGATTCAAGCAGCATGGAAAACGGGGAACTGGGCTACGGTTACTTTTTCAGAAAAAATAAATGATTTTTTATCTGATTTGGAAATTAAAGCATTATTCGATGATTCAACTTTTCATGAACCAGAGCAATTTATAGACCCATTGGATAATAAAAAAATCCATATCACATTACCCAATTTGGGTGATACTCAATATGTTACATTTAAGACAAATGGGATAATTCAGGGTGAAAATGCAATAATTGATTCTGGAATGATTCGTGTAAAAGTGGACACCACAACAGATACAACATTTCTTGAAATTAAATCACCACCAAAAAAATATGTTTTACCCATTCAGGAAGAAAATATAGTTCCATTATCCATCGTATTTTCAAATTTGATAAATCAAGAAGAGAGTCAAAGTCCATTTTTATTAAATCAAGATACTCTTCCAATTCCATTTGAATTGATTTGGAAGTCTCCCAATAATGCAATGATACTTCCACAAGAAAATTGGCGTCCAAAGACGTCTTATACTCTATCTGTTTTTAAAGATAAAATTCAACCCATATTTGGTCAATCTCTGAAAGATTCTGTAAAAATCATATCGTTCAAAACTTCTGAATTCCAAGGATACGGTAGGCTTATAGGCTCTATAGTGAAAGGAAATAAGGAGAATGTTAGGGTTGAAGTCTCATCCATGGAAAAGGAACCCAGCACCTTTCGATCCGTTGTAAATTCAAATGGTATTTTTGATATGAACCTTTTACCCGATGGAAATTATACACTTTTATTTTTTCAAGATAAAGATGAGACTGGTCGATATTCGTATGGGAAAATCCAACCCTATGAACCGTCAGAATGGTTTTATGAATACCCTGATACTGTAAAGATTCGAACCAATTGGGATCTTGAACTTAATCAAATCAATTTGGAGCAAATTCCGTAAATGAAATGTGTAATCCTTGCCGGCGGGAGCGGAACCCGATTTTGGCCATATAGTCGTCATAGTAAACCGAAACAACTTTTAAATATTGTGGGTGAACAATCCATGCTACAAATGACGGTGGATCGGTTATCAAAATTAAAAAAAGTAAAAGATATCTATATTGTAACTCGGGAGGATCTTTATGATCCTATTATAAAAAATATAAAAGGTATAAAATCTGAAAATGTTATTGTAGAACCTTCCGGGAAAAATACGGCACCTGCCATTGGATTAGTTGCATCATTACTGGAATTGTCTGAACCAGATACTGTGATGGGAATTTTCCCTGCAGATCATTTGATAGTGGGTCACAGAGCATTTGAAAAGTCAGTTAACACGGCAATTTATCTTGCCAAGAAAAGTGAGAATTTGGTAACAATCGGTATTCGCCCTACAGAACCATCTACTGCTTATGGTTATATCCAGTATGATGATGGAAGTGACGAAAATCATTTAGGTGCTTTTCGTGTTAAGACATTTGCTGAAAAGCCTCATAAAGATTTAGCCAAGCGATTTGTTGCCAGCGGTGATTTTGTTTGGAATGCTGGTATGTTTTTTTGGAAGGCAAAAACCTTTATGAATGCCATGGAAGCTTATATGCCCGAATTGACTCTTTTATTAAAAGATATTGGGAAAAAACTCAATAAGGGTGAAAAGTTTGAAGAAATTTGGCAACAAATTGAACCCCAATCAATTGATTATGGGTTACTTGAAAAAGCTCAGAATATTTATGTAGTTAGTGGCGAATTCAAATGGAATGATGTGGGCTCTTGGAGTGCATTGTATGATGTGTTTAATGCTAACTCTGAGGGTAATATTATCAGAGGTAATGGAAAAATTATTGATGGAAATAATAATTTAATTCAATCCAATGGAAAATTCACAGCGATTATTGGCGCCAGTAATCTTGTGGTTGTGAATACCAATGATGCAATCTTAGTTGTCTCTAAAGATAAAGTTGAAGATGTAAAAGCTATGGTTGAGTTTCTTAAAACAAATGGTCAGCAAGATTTAACGTGATTAAAAACGAAAAACTTTATTCAGAATTTGAAGCATTAGGCGAACGGTTGGGTGTAAAAATAATAAATGGGAAAGGGAATTTTTCTGGTGGATATTGTATTGTTAAAGATGAAACAGTCATTGTAGTCAATAAACTGAAACCCATAGAACACAGATTAAAAGTTTTAGCTACAAGCTTTTTGGAATATAATTTAGACGATATTTACATGATTCCCGCATTGAGGGCATACATTGAAGATACACGATCTTTATTGCTTTAAATTTCTTGATTTTAGTCTCTGTGATTTGTTACACTCCAACCCTTTTCCATTTAACAATATATGACCTTAACGAGGCAGATTAATGAAACAGTATCAATCTTCAGATATTAGAAATTTTTCAATTGTTGGGCATGGAGATTCTGGCAAAACGTGTTTATCAGAAGCAATGTTAAAGTTGGGTGGCGAAATAAACCGCCTTGGAACTATAGAAGATGGTTCTACAACATCAGATTATCATCCGGGCGAAAAGGCTCGTCAAATATCGATCCATGCTACCCCGCTCCACATGGAATGGATGGAGAAAAAATTTAATTTAATTGATACGCCAGGTTATTCTGATTTTATTGGGGAAGCAACCGGTGCTTTGAGTGTGGTTGACCTTGCTTTAATAACAATCCATGCTGTTAATGGCGTTGAGGTTGGCACGGAAACTATGTGGAATCAGGCTACGAAATTGGGGATTCCTAAAATATTGGTTGTAAATGGATTAGACCGGGAACATACACGGTTTGATGAAATATTAGCTCAAGCAAGACGGCGATTTGGGAATAACGTTTTCCCCATGATGTTCCCTGTAAATGCGGGTCTTAATTACAATCAGAATGTGGATGTTTTGCGAACAGAATTAATTACATATCAGACGGATGGTTCTGGGAAAATGACAGAGGGTGAGTTACCAGATGAATTAATAGAAAAAGCAAAAGCACTTCATCAAGAATTAATCGAATATGTTGCTGAGTCAGATGATTCACTTCTTGAAAAATTCTTTGAAGAGGGTAGTTTATCAGAAGAAGAAATGAGAAGTGGAATTCATGAAGCAATTCAAAATCAAACATTTGTTCCTTTATTTTGTACATCTGCCACAAGCAATATTGGAGTTGCACGCGTCTGTGATTTTATCAGTAAATATGGTTCATCACCAGACGATCGTAAATCGGTAACAGCTCATGATGAGCAAGGAAATGAAGTTCAAATTTTGTTAGATGGAAATGATTCGGTCCTTCAAATATTTAAAACAATGGCTGAAGCCCATTCTGGAGAATTATCCTTATTTCGGGTTTATTCTGGAATGGTGAAAACAGGGAATGATTTTTATAATACGGACCGTAATACCCATGAGCGGATTGGGCAAATGTTCATTTTAAACGGAAAAAATAAAACACAAGTTGATGCGTTATATGCCGGAGATATAGCCAGTGTAGTTAAACTAAAAAATACACATATGGGGAATACACTTTGTTCAGGGAAACATGTTAAGTTGCCTTCTATGAATCTTCCCAATCCAAATATCCATGCAGCCATTGTTCCTACAGCCAAGGGAGATGAAGAGAAACTTGCTATTGGTCTTGCAACTCTTCATGAAGAAGATCCCACATTTATCTATCGAGTAGATAGTGAGGTAAAACAAACTATTATTTCCGGCCAAGGTGAACTCCATTTAACAGTGACGACGGAAAGGTTGAAACGTCGTTTTGGAATTGATATTGAATTGGAGAAACCAAAAGTACCTTATCGTGAAACAATCTTGAGAAATGGTGCCGCAAAATACAGGTATAAAAAGCAATCGGGTGGCGCTGGGCAATTTGCAGAAGTTTGGATGAAAATAGAACCTACGCAACGAGGAGACGGTATAAATTTCACCCATTCTTTAGTTGGACAAAATGTAGATAGGGTTTTTGTTGTTTCGGTTGAAAAGGGCGTAAAAACTGCTTGTTCGGACGGAATCCTTGCAGGCTGCAAAGTGGTTGATTTGAAAATAGATTTTTACGATGGGAAAATGCACCCTGTGGACTCAAAAGATATTGCATTTCAGACCGCGGGGAAGCACGCATTTCGAGAAGCATTTATGAGTGCACAACCTTGTTTGTTAGAACCCATTCTTGATATTGAAGTAACAGTCCCCGAGGAATTTATGGGAGATATCATGGGTGATATTTCGGGTAAGCGTGGAAAAATTATGGGTATGGATGCAGATGGAAAATTTCAGGTGATAAAAGCACAGGTCCCACAGGCAGAACTATATCATTACGCTACGACCGTTCGATCTTTGACAGGCGGGCGCGGAATTCATGCTGAATCTTTTAGTCATTATGAAAAAATGCCAAAAGAACAAGAAAAACGAGTGGTGAAAGAACGGAACTCAACAAATGGAGAAGGTTGATATGAGATGTGACACTTTGACCTGGCTCAGTGCGATGATGGGAGATAGGAATTTGTTAAATGAATCATTAGTACAAAAAATATTCTTTGCAATAAAACTTAATTCTAGTAAAAAGTAAATTCACGCATGGCACATTTTCTATTAACCATTATCCGAATTCCATGAAAAGGCTCTGGGCACCTTGGCGCATGGATTATATCCAATCACCTAAAGAAGACGGCTGTATTTTTTGTTTGAAAACTGAATCTGAAAATGATAGAGATAATCTTGTTTTATTCCGCGGAAAGGAATCTTTTATTTTAATGAATCTTTACCCCTACACAAATGGTCATTTGATGATATCGCCCTATTGCCACACAAATGAAACTAATAATTTATCCGATTCTTGCAATTTGGAAATCATGACTCTTGCTAATAAGTCTATGTCAATAATGAAAAAAACAATGAAAGCTGAAGGTTTTAATTTTGGTGTAAATATTGGAAAAGCCGGTGGGGCAGGTATAGAAGAACATCTACATTATCATATTGTGCCAAGGTGGAGTGGAGATACTAATTTCATGCCCTTAATTGGGCACACAAAAGTGATGGTTGAAGGATTAAAGGAAACTTGGGATAATCTTAAACCTCACTTTGATTTATTAAAGGATAAAATACATGCTTGATTTTAGTCGAACTTGGATACCTTATATTTATTTATATGGGGTAGGTGGAGGAATTTTCTTAATCGGGATGTTTATCATCTTCCGATCAAGATCGTTGAAGCTTGAGATAGTCAGACATAAAGAATGGTATAAAATTCTTATTTTTGGCTTTTTTTATTATATGGGAATTCATGGATTGTTTACATTCGCAGCCATAGGTGAAACGATGTTTGCGGCATTAATCGGTTTGATTATGATAGCAATGACAGCCAATTTGATTTCCACATTGTTTAAAAAACCTAAAGGAGTTTGATAATGGATAGCGCTATTCAAACATCAGCTTCTTTTTGGGTAATTATTTTTGGTTATTTTGCTGTCGTTTTGGGGTTTGGTTCGTTTTTTGCCCGATATAATAAAACAACTCAAGATTTCTTTTTTAGTGGTCGCAGATTTTCATGGTGGTTAATTACCATGTCTATTGTTGCAACAGGTGTCGGAAGCCATAGCTTTTTAAAATATTCGGCAAAAGCCTATGAGCATGGTTTTTCATCAACCATGACCTATATGAATGATTGGTTCTTTATGCCGCTATTTCTTTTCGGCTGGTTGCCGATTGTTTATTACACCAAGATTCGGTCGATTCCAGATTATTTTGAAAGGCGGTTTAACCCGGGCGTTCGTATTTTGGCAACAATTGCAATATTGGGTTATATGATTGGGTATATCGCTATTGGTTTTCTCACCATGGGAAAAACATTAGAACCACTTTTGGGAATTGATCTTTATATGATCATATTTATTGTAGCAATCATTTCCGGGATTTATATAACATTCGGTGGTCAGACTGCTGTGATTTTCACAGACCTTTTACAAGGGTTTATATTGATCTTTGCCGGGATTTTGGTTTTTATACTAGGAATAAATTATGTGGGTGGTTTTGATATTTTCTGGAATGCACTTTCTCCGGAATTCAAATTACCTTTAGCAAATTTTAATCAACCTTCAAATTTTAATTTTGTTGGAATATTTTGGCAGGATGGCGTGGCAGGATCCGTTGGGTTTCTATTTATGAATCAGGGGCTCATCATGCGGTTTATGGCCTGTAAATCTGTCCATGAAGGTCGAAAAGCAGCCGCATTTAATGTACTTATTCTCTTACCTATTTGTACAATTGTTGTCTCAAACGCTGGTTGGATTGGGAAGGCCATTAGTATTGTGACTCCAGAATCATGGAATGCCACAACGCAATTGGATCATGTATTTACACAAGTTGCTTATTTAATTACCGGAAGTGAAGTCCTTTTCGCATTCGTAATTGCAGCTGTTGCAGCTGCATTAATGTCAACTGTGGACACATTGATCAATGCTGTCGCAGCTGTAGTAATTAATGATATTTATCGACCTATTGTAAAGGATAAAGATGATAAACATTATTTGAAAGTGGCTATGATCGTTTCTGCGGGGGCAACTGCCGTGGGAGCATTGAGCACAATATTTTTTGAAAATTTCCCAACATTATATGAAGCGCATGGATTCTTTCACAGCACAATGACCCCACCACTTGTTGTTGCCATATTCTTAGGGATATTTTGGAAACGATATTCTACACCCGCTGCATTTGCTACATTTTTGGGTGGTGCAATCTTGATGTGGATTGGAAACAAATACCCTCAAATATTTATTTCACCATTTGACCATGGTATAGAGTTTAATCCGGAGCGGCCTTACACTTATATACGTGCATTGTATAATACATTGGTGTGTGCAGGATCCGGAGTTATTGTTGGTCTTTTAACAACACCGCCATCCGAGGAAAAGATGGAAGGTCTTACAGTTTGGTCTTTAGATAAAGCTCGTGAATTCTTTAAAGGTTCTGCACCTAATGATCGTCCCGGTGAATCTCTCTTAGCCAAATGGATAGTTAAAGATTGTGAAGAAGGTGAAGTTAGGTTTTCCATTGGGGATATGGAAACCATGGGCGCAGATGTTGGTGACCTTGTATACCTTGCTGACGAAAGAAAATGGTTGGGTGGATTGAAATCAGTCCATTCTGTTTATGGAGAACCTCATAAAGAAGATGGAGTTGTTTATATCACTCAATTTCAGGTTGAAAGTGGTCTCTTTGATAAAAAGAGAAAATTGATTGCTGAGAAGGAATTGTAACTTTGACTCCGGATTATTTCTATCTAAATTTGCCAGCTTTTTTTAAATAGTATTTAATTATTCCGCAGTTTTTCGGAGTAAATAATGATCCGGAGTAGCTCAGTTGGTAGAGCAGGTGACTGTTAATCACTTTGTCGGGGGTTCGAGTCCCTCCTCCGGAGCAAAAATGCCCTTTCGCCTTTTGGCGATGGGGCTTTTTTTATTTTAGGTCGTAGTGGGACGAGAAGTTTATCCCGATAGCGAAGCATATCGGGAAGTCCCTGCCCGCCGTAGTAAAACGTAGGCGGGCCTCCTCCGGAGCATCGAAAAACCCCATTGAAAGATGGGGCTTTTTGTTTCATACCTTATCATATTTAATCATCTATTACCTAAAATGGGACACACTTTTTAATGACACACCCCTATAGGCCACCAACAACCTTGGTGAGCCGGTATCTGCTGGAATGTACATCTATATGATCCAGGCTGGTGAGTTCAGGCAAACTAAGAAGATGGTCTTATTGAAATAAAATTCAATAAATATTTAATTTGAAAAAGGGACAGTAAGGCTGTCCCTTTTTTGTTTTACTTTCAAATTCCATAAAACACCCCTTCCTGCTCTTCAAACCCCACAATCTCCGCCAGTTTTAACAAATCCTTGGCTGACATATACGACTGATATTTTAAAGAACGGTGGAGAAGCAGAATCGCTTCCTGTATTTTGGGTGAGAGATACACCAATTTCACGATACGGAGAATATATGATTTATCCACACCTTCAATTTCGGCGATGTTTCGAATAGAATACCCATTGTCGAGTAGATCATTATATTTTAAAGATAAGGCCATAAACCGGGTAATACTGGGCAAGATAGATTGCTTATCTTGTCTAATGCGATTCGGGATACCGACTTGAAAATCAACCTTGACCGTTGTATCCAGGACTTGTCCCTTTTTACTATTAAAGCGAAATAATTGTTTTGATAGATAACATATTTGAGAATTATTCTATTATTTCTTTCATTGAAGTATATTATTATTTACTTTATCGCGTGAGAATAACCAGTAGAACCATCAATTGAAGTGTTCAGAATTATTCCGATTAATAAAAAAAGCGGGATGGTATCCTGTTTCTCAAAAAGGTTCCCACGTCAAAATGAAACATGATTCAATAAAGGGTATGCTAATTTTCCCGAATCATGGTAGTCAAGAAGTGGGTAAGGGCTTAGAAAAGAAAATAAAAAAACAGGCTGGCATCCAATGAAAAAACTAAAAGAAAAAATAAAAATTATTGTTGAAAAAACCGATACTGGATTTTCTGCTTACGGAGATAAACATCCAATCTATACAACAGGAAAGACAGTTCTTGAACTTATAGATAATGCTTACGAGTCTGTACAATTATATTTTGACGAAAAAAGCGTATCACATGACAATTTAAAATTTGAAATTGATTTTGAGCAGTTTTTTAAATACTACAAATTACTAAATGCTAAATATCTTGCCGAGAAGATTGGAATGAACCCTACTTTATTATCTCAGTATGTTCGTGGACATAAAAAACCATCAATAAAACAAACAGAAAAAATATTAACAGGGATTCACCAAGTAGGCCAGGAGTTATCGGAGATAAATTTAATATATAAGCAATAGAGACTGTCGCATTTCCATTTCAAAAATACGCAATCCATTCAGGAATTAAAATACAGCATATACCATATTAAATAACACTTCAATTGTTATAAAACTCGATCTCCAAAAAACGCTCCATCCAACGACACAGAAATAACAAAAACCCCAAATAAATGGTTTAGATATTTTACAATATGCCATAAATCCCGTTATGTTTTGACCTGCGGAAAGGGCGTAAAACAAAGATGCAAGAGGCCGAACTCGACCCACTATAACGCTGGCAGTACCACTTGTCTTAAACAGCGAGCTTTTCGGTTTAAGAAATCTACCTTATAAAAATGAGCTGTATCTATTTATATAGCGATAGATACAGCGACAGATCAAAACAGATATCCTTTTTACATTTTTTGTTTTTACTGTGTCGTCAGGTCGATTATTACGTTAAATCGAACAAATGTGGGAAAAGTCTCTGATTCTCTGATTTATGTAAAATACTCTGGGTTCGTATTGTAAGTCTCATAAATAAGAGACTTACAGCGTAATTGCTAAAAATAGACAAAATTTGCAGATTTTTGATAATAGAATAGTTCGATTTTTCAACCACGCTCAATCTGACGTTACAGTGAATCGAGAAATAGTAACTTTTTTAAATTTTCAATATGGGTGAAAATATCTTGTATAATAACTAATAAAAAAAGATAGATGCTTGTTAAAACTTTTTGTTTTTTCGAATATTTTGAGGTGCTATAGGTATATGTCTTTTATGAAGTTTTGTTTGACTGTCTCTCTCCACAAAGAAATCGGTTACCCCAAAACCTTAGTCACCCAAGCGCGGCTGCAACCTAAATGCCGGGCAAGATTAGCTCTAGTAAAGTTATGTTTGTTAAGCAAATGAAGGAATCGTAGCTTTCTCTCTTCTTCGGTTTCCATTTTTTGCTTCTTTTTCGATCTTAAAATGGCAAAATATTCATCTTCTAATATTAGGTTTCTGCCGTGGCTATAGGCATTTACGGGGAATGTAAAATAGTTCGTGTTATCAAACGTTCTGTGGAGCATAGAAAAACCCCATTGAAAGATGGGGCTTTTTGTTTTATATATTATCATACTTATTCATTAATACATAAAAGTCGTACACACCTATGGGCGTATGGGTTTTAGGATGCCATTGTGTATCTGCGTTCCGCACAAAGTAAATCAAAAGATAAACAGTTTTTTGTTTGTGGGATGATGTGTAGATTTGGGTGAACTAAGGAGATTATTATGAAAAAAATATTATTAATTACATCATTATTATTGCTTTCTATGATAAATCTTGCCTGTACGGGTGCTGATGGTCAAGATGGTGCTGATGGTCAAGATGGTGCTGATGGTCAAGATGGTTCTGATGGTCAAGATGGTGCTGTGTACATTGCTATAACATGGGTCGGAGAGATTGCTTTTGTATTTAGCGACCCAAATATTCCTAATACTATTTTTAAAGACCAATATTATCTTACTGAACCTGGTAGCTATAGTTTTGCTTATCAAGCTTGGGATTACTCGGAATGGACTGGGACATATACTTTAACCATTGAAGAAGGAGCGCCTGGTGAACCAGGTGAACCAGGTGAACCTGGTACACCTGGTGAATCTGGAGAACCCGGTAGTATTATGCAAGATGGTGCTGATGGTCAAGATGGTGCTGATGGTCAAGATGGTGCTGATGGTCAAGATGGTGCTGATGGTAGGGATTGGTGTATAACATTAGGTTTTTGGAGCACTGGGCCTGTTTTATATGATTGGCCTTGTGTAAATAATGCTGCAAGAACTATTTCTGAAAGTCAGAGTTATATAACAGAATACACAAAATTTACAAATAGTGGTATTTTAGATAATAACTCTAATCAAGGTGTTCTTATGGATTTCCATTTATTAGATAATATGATAGATAATCAATCGGGAAATGATGACCCTGATTTAATGACTAGGCATGGTAGTTTAGGTAAATATTCTTACAAAATTAGTTATAAACGAATTAATTAGTTAGCAATCCATCAAGCCCCACATTCGTGGGGTTTTTTGTTTGTGGGATGGTGAGTAGATTTTGATATGCGTAAATATTTATTGTTACTACTATTTATTGGGTTGGCTTTTTGGAGTTGTGGTGGTTCATCAAAGAAATCGCAAAAGGATTGAAATATGACTTTTATTTTGCTCATCCATATGCTTCTTATGAACGGGGATTGAATGAAAATACCAATGGGCTTATCAGGCAATACTTTCCTAAAGATAGAGACT
>Ga0209054_1001582_pt1 | contig 12442 bp, 11 predicted proteins | sample SaaInlV_DNA_200m_FD_184689 | JGI IMG/M metagenome (GOLD analysis project Ga0209054, IMG submission 184689) | Marine microbial communities from expanding oxygen minimum zones in the Saanich Inlet - SI075_LV_DNA_200m (SPAdes) (version 2) | ecosystem: Environmental > Aquatic > Marine > Unclassified... | reverse complement strand
ATCAAGATAAATGAAGCAGATATAGGTGTCGCCTGGGATGGGGATTTCGACCGCTGTTTCCTGTTTGATGAAAATGGTCGGTTTATTGAAGGCTATTACATTGTTGGCCTGCTTGCTCAGGCGTTTCTCGAAAGATCACCCGGTGAAGGTATAGTCCATGATCCCAGGCTAACCTGGAACACGACGGATGTGGTTAGCACCGTTGGCGGAAGGGCGATAATGAGCAAAGCTGGTCACGCTTTTATCAAGGAGAAGATGCGGGAGGAAGACGCAATCTATGGTGGTGAAATGAGTGCTCATCACTATTTTCGGGATTTTGCTTATTGTGACAGCGGTATGATTCCATGGCTTCTCGTGATTGATCTGATGTCAAGAAAACAGAAAAAACTGAGTGAACTGGTGGATGAGCGTATGTTGATGTATCCGGTTTCAGGGGAAATTAATCGCAAAATTGAAGATGCCGCGGCGTTAATGGAGTTGGTCGAGAAAACCTATGGCTCAGACGCACAGGTCGTCGACAAAACCGATGGCCTCAGTTTTGAATTTAGTACATGGCGGTTCAATATCCGTTCGTCCAATACGGAACCCGTCGTCCGTCTTAACGTTGAATCCCGGGGGAACGAAGAGCTGATGGAAGAAAAGACCCGTGAATTGTTGGATCTAATGGGGGGCGAACCCGCGTGACCCGCGTTATCGCTAACGGCATCCAGCTTGAGTTCGAAGAAAGAGGTAGTGCTAGCGACCCAGCCATCGTTCTGGTTCGAGGGCTGGGTACCCAGCTCATCGACTGGCCAGAAGCATTCCTGTCAGGATTGATGTCCGCAGGTTTTCGGGTAATCGTGTTTGATAACCGGGATGTTGGCTTGAGCCAAAAATTCCTGGGTTTACCTAACCTTGGCAATGTCGCGAACAAGACAGAAACAGCGCCCTACACGATCCATGATATGGCTGATGACATTCTAGGGCTGATGGATAGTCTTGGTATTGATCGTGCCCACTTGTTTGCGATTTCCATGGGTGGAATGATTGGCCAGGTGCTTGCGGCGACCCAGGGTCACCGTCTTCACAGTTTCTTCTCTGTGATGTCGAGTTCTTCCCGAAAGGGGCTTCCCACGGCGACGCCAGAGGCCGCCGCGACTCTTAGAGCGGAAACAGACCCTGGAGCTGGAGACGAGGGTATTATCGCTGCAACCGCAGAAGGGTTAAGAGTTTGTGGTTCGCCGGGATATCCCTTGAGGGAAACGGATAGAGATCGGATAGCGAGGAACCGTCACAAAAGAGACTACACACCAAATGGTGTGGTGCGCCAAATGGCCGCGATTGTTGCGGGTGGCAACCGGATAGAACTTCTGGAGTCCATTAAGGTACCGACGATGGTGATTCATGGTGCGGATGACCCCTTAATTCCACTGGCCGCAGGAAAAGACACGGCTGAGACGATCCCCGGTGCACATTTTGAAGTTATACAGGGCATGGGGCATGATCTGCCCGAAGGCCTTGTTGCCGTCCTGATTGGGCTCGTCACGCAGTTCACAAAATCATTGGAGCAACCCTTATGAGCTGGATGGGCAAAATGCTTGGCGGTGGTATAGGGTTTATGGTGGGCGGTCCGATAGGTGCCGTGCTGGGTGCTGTTCTTGGTCACCACACGATGGATAGTGGTAATTTCCTCAATCAGGATGAGGAGCGTCATGGGATCTATTTTGTGACGACTTTTTCGATGCTTGGCAAACTAAGCAAGGCAGATGGGCAGGTTTCCCCCGAGGAGATCGAAGTGGTCGAGCGGGTAATGACAGATAGCCTGCGCTTGCCGCTCCAGGCTCGCCAGTTCGCTATAAAAATATTCAACGCTGGAAAAGATTCACGCGAGACTTTCGAGGATTATGCCCGGCAGTTTTACGGGGCCTTTCACCACCACCCAGAAGTGCTCGTTTCGTTGGTTGATCTTCTGCTTCGTGTTTCACACGCCGACGGGGTATTACATCCTGCTGAAGACCGGCTAATAGAGCAGGCGGTGGATATTTTCGGGATCAGGCAGGAATATCAACAAATCAAGGCGCGCTATTCGAGTACCAATGACCTGGATAAATGCTATGCAACACTGGGCGCGAATCATGGAGAAACCTTAAAGGATATTAAAAAGAAATATCGCCGCTTAGCAATGGAGTTCCATCCTGACAGGGTCCAGTCGAATGGAGTCGCGCCCGAGCTGGCATTGTTGGCCGAAGAACGCTTTAAAGAGATCCAGCATGCCTTCGATGTAGTGGAAAAACACCTCGCCTAACGATCCACACCAATGCTGCTGGCATTTGCATTTAATCACGCTGGTCCTATTCGAAGTTTTCGGGCTGGCCAAAAAAACTCGATCTCTCATGTGCCGTGTGGTTTTGGGTTGAAGGCGAGATTTAAGAACGTCTGGCAAATGGCCGATGTTTCGCTGACTGGATCCCGCGTCCGATAGTGTGGTCTGCAGGTTAAGTGTCGCGGGCCTGCTTAAGGCCTGCAGCGGTTCTTTCTTCCAGGCTGATTAGATCAAGCAGGATGTGACCACTTTCCACCAGGTAAGGATCCGGGGTTGTGTCTTCCTCTTCAGGTTCTTCGCGAGCCTCATCCGTTTTCGAAACGGGGATTGCAGAGCTGGAACCGGCTATTTCGCTATTGGACGCCGGCTCTGCTGTTTCACTCTCACCGGTTGTAGGAACGATGGCAGGGCTCGCAGCAGATGCGTCATTGCTGGCAATGGTTGGTTCTTCTTCGTCCAGTTCATCCAGGCTTGCAATGGGTTCCTGGCCAAGCGCCACGCGTTTCTTATTTTCCAATGCTAGCCAAAAATTTTCACGGTCAGACTTTTCTTGTAACCTTTGCTCCTCGTTGAGGCTGATGGTGTCATCTTCGTTGCGCGTTTTTCGATAAGCGAACGCTTCCGTCAGGTAGTTGAACTCGGCGTTATCTGAGACACGTTCATCGTGTAAAGACCTCAGTTCGGCTACCAGGTGATTGATTGAATGTTTTCGACGATAGTTCGTCGCCGTAATTTTGTCCCAGGGAAGGGGGCCATCCAGAGTACTTTCGCCAATAGATTCGGGGTCGTAGCTCGAAGGGTATTTAATGTCAGGAATGATGCCTTTTTCCTGGGTGCTTTCGCCGGAAATTCGATAAAATTTTGCCTGGGTAAGTTTTAACTGCCCTCGGTTCAATGGCAGCAGCGATTGGACTGTGCCTTTACCAAAGGTCTGGCTACCAATAATAATGCCGCGTTCATAGTCTTGTATAGCGCCTGCAAAAATTTCTGAGGCAGAGGCGCTCAGTCTGTTAACAAGGACGGCGAGCGGGCCGTCGTAAATAATACTGATATCCCGATCGTCAAGGATATCCACGCGATTGCTTTTACTTCTTATCTGTACGGTAGGCCCACGGTCAATGAACAGACCAGTAAGCAATTTAGCTTCCTGTAAGGAGCCACCACCATTATTTCTAAGATCAATCACAATGCCGTCTACGTCCTGGGCCAGCAGGTCACGGATCAGTTTCTTTACATCTCGCGTGGTGCTTTTGTAATTACGATCACCCTTCTGAAGCGCCTGAAAATCAATGTAAAACGTAGGAATCGATACGACGCCTATTTTATGCGGGGCGCCAAACTGTTCTAGTTCGATGACTTCCGATTGTGCGCTTTGCTCTTCCAGTTCAACCTTGCTTCTAACAATGCTGATAATCCTTGGGTCCGCATCACCTTCGCTGGCGGGGATGATATCCAGGCGGACGACAGTATCTGTTCGGCCACGGATGAGCTGGACGACTTCGTCCAGGCGCCAGCCGATGACGTCAACCATTTCACCATCCTTGCCCTGACCAACTCCGACAATCTTGTCGTTGGGTTTGAGGATGCCTGCTTTATCAGCCGGGCCGGCAGTGACCAAAGAGACGACCTTCGTGTATTCGTCTTCCAGTTGCAGTACTGCGCCGATACCTTCAAGGGACAGGCTCATATTGATGTTGAAATTTTCCGAGGTTCTCGGTGAAAAATACTGTGTGTGAGGGTCATAGGTTTTAGTGAACGAATTCATATAGAGCTGGTATACGTCTTCGTTATTCGTTTGCCTGGAGCGTGTCAGACGATTTGAAAACCTTTTGTGCAATAGCTCCTGGATCTTTTCGGGTTCCTTGTCGGTCAACTTAAGATTAAGAACGGCGTCCTTAACGCGTTTTCGCCAGAGGTCATCCAGTTGCTTTTCTGTCTGGGCCCAGGGGGTTTTCTCTCTATCAATTAAAAGATCTTCCGGTATCGTAAAATCGAAACGCTCGAGACCTTCGTCAAGTATGGCAATAACCTTTTCGAATCGGGTAGTGACTCTCTCGTGGTATCGATTGAAGATATCAAAAGCCGGGGACAGATTGCCGCGTTTGAGGGCATCATCCATTTTATAGCGATACTGCTCGAATTCATCGATATCGCTTTGTAGGAAATAACTTCTACTGGGATCCAGGTCTCCTATGTAGGCATCGAATATTCTTGATGAAAGTTCATCATTCAGTGCGGCGGGAACATAATGGCGAGATGACAGTGCATCGACAATGTTCTGGGTAGTGGCCGTATAGATGGGCAAGGGCGCTAATGTCTCTGTGCCGGTTTCTTTGACGATTGCCAGTGATGGCATGGCTATGACGGCGCACGAAATGAATCCAGCCAGTAACAATTTTGATAGATTTTTCATTAACAACGGCTCTAATTAAATTTACAACACCGAAAACGGATAAGACTTAGTGTGTCGACAGTGGCTATTAGTTCACACAGTTCACACAGTTCGCCGGGGTACGCAGCGGGTTAGGCTGGGCTCGAAGGTAGTTTAGGGTCCAAGCACGCATGGTATCAAGCGGTTAGCGGAAGATGTACCGAGTTTACCTGGATAAAATTACTGAAACCGGGCCGAATCGCTGGAATTATGTCATAATTCTAGCTTCTTTCACGCTCGTCGAGTTAGCTTTCTGATGGTTAAATCCTTTTATATCAATATATTATCGGTGTTTCTTGTTATTTTTTCTAATCTAGCGCTCGGGGCTGAGGAAGCCATGCCGGCGGACAGCGCTCTGGAACGCGATATGGGTTATTTTTATGGCTTCTCTTTCGGAAACATGCTGAAAGACGGTGGTAGCCCAAACGTGGACGTTGAGAGCTTATTAAAAGGGCTGAATGATTCCCTCGCCAACAATCCCCCGGCTCTGGCCGATGATCGCCGAGAGAAAGTTTACCAGGAAGTCCGGGCTAGACAATTACGCACCCAGGAAGTTAAAAAAGCAGCGCAGGACGCGCAAGAAAAGGTCGCCCAGGCACAAGTCGAGATTAACCTCGCCAACGCCGAAGCTTTTCTGGCGGAGAATGCAACTCGTGAGGGCGTTCAGACCACGCCTTCAGGTCTGCAATACGAGGTGCTGGTTGAGGCAGGAGGTAAACGGCCCATCGCCACCAGTCGTGTTACCGTCACTTATGTTGGTAGCTTTGTCGACGGTGGCGTATTTGATCAGTCAGGGGACAATCCCGTTGAGTTTGGGCTGGAGCAGGTCGTTGTTGGCTGGACAGAGGGGCTTCAGCTCATGGGCATTGGCGACAAATTCAGGTTCTACCTTCATCCTGACCTGGCCTACGGTGCAGGCTCCGTTGGCCCTATTCCGCCCAATAGTCTGCTGGTATTTGAAGTTGAACTGCTGGCAATTAAGTAACCTCTACACCGATTTCCTCAAGCAATGATGCGGCCTGCTCGAGGTTTATTTTGACGCCGGTCATATCGATGTTTCTGACATCCAGGCCTGACAGCATTGCACCTCGCAGATCTGCGTGGTTAAGGGTCACGCGATCTGCTTCTATATTGTGAAGCTCGCAGTCCATAAGAATGGCACTAGTGAGGTTTGCGCCATCCAGTGTTGTGTGACTCATTCGGCTGCCGGAGAAATCAACCTCCATCATATTAGAACCGGCAAGGTTAGCGTATGCGAGGTTACAGTCAGTGATTGTTGCTTCGCTTAATTCGACATTGTTGCCAATGATTTTTGTCGCTCCTGCGCCCTGAAAGTTCGCGCCCGTAAGCTGGCACTCATGAAGTTTAGACAGGTAGATCTCTGAGCGCGAAAAATCGCAGAGCGTCAGGTCACAGTGATCGAACCCACAATCCTGCAGGACGGAAAATGTAAAGTTGCAGCCCTTTTCCGTTGATTTGTCGTAAAACTCACATTTGCGGAACTTAACAGTGCGGAACTGCACACTCGCGAAGTTACAGTTGTTAAACAGACACTGTTCGAACGCGCTGTCCTGCAGTGCAAGCCCGACGAATGACACTTTTTCAAACTGGCATTGGTTGAATACCAGGTCGCTTAGGTCCTCTGGCAAGCCATCACCGCTTATAATTTGTGCGGTGAGTGACTCCCCTGCGCTGATTGTGTTTGGTTTTCGCGGTTGGTGCTTTTCGACTTCCATCTATTTACTTCCCGCCTTGAACTGTATCGATCCGGGTTGAGCCAGGTTACGCTTCGGGCTCCGTTGTTCGTTCAGCGCCTGCGCTACCGCGGAGAGAACGCGCAGCACTTAAAGTGCGCGATGATCGAGTGTAAGCTAGACACTCATTAAAGCCAATTCGAGCTTGCATGCTTAAAGACCCACTAGTACGTCGCCTTATCTCTTCATCTGCATTTGCGGGAGCATTTGTCTGGGTGGCGGTGCGCTTCTTCAAGGTCGACACCGAGGTCGTCTGGGTTCTATTTGGGCTTTCCTTTATCTTTGTCGGGATACTCATCGTCATGGGGCTTGTTCTTGCTCCCGCCGTGGGCCTTTTTCGGCGGAAATCGTCATTACTGTCGAAACTCGATGCCTCACCGGACGGGTCGCCGGAACTAGCTGGCCAGGAAGATCCGCAAACTATTGATAACCCTTAAGCTCTGAATCCCGGCGAGGAACTTGGCCTGTGGAGGCAATGGCATCAGGTTTTCACAGATTTCACGCAGAACAACAGGGTCAGACTCAAACTGGTATTTATCGAAATACTGATGGCTAATTTCACCCGAGCGAAGGGTGAAATCACCTGTCAAGTGGGAAAGTTCGAGGATTCTGGTTGCAAGCTGATCAGTCGTAGTCGAGAGGTCGGATAAATCTGTCGATTCGGGGAAGGTAATAGTCTTCGTAGTCCACAGAGAACGCAACGGTGTGTGCACGGCCCGTTATTCGATCACGTGATACCAGCCCCATAGCCCTTGAATCGTGGCTGCTGTCCCTGTTGTCGCCAAGCATCAGATAGTGTCCGGGCGGCACTTCAATTGGGCCAAAGCTGTTGTAATGATTGGGTTGTGAGGGCCGCATCATCACAGCATGTCGATCATCACCGATCTCCTCTACGAAGAATGCGTGTCGATGCTGCTGGTAGAGGTCGAGCTGAAGAATAATTTTGTTGTCCAACTCACCATAAGATGCGGGTTTCTCATTGATGAACAGTTGGTTATTGCGCATCGCGATGATGTCGCCGGGCGTGCCAATGACTCTCTTGATAAGTAGCTTTTCATCTTTGGGTGAATAAAAAGTAACAATCTCGCCAGGACTGGGGTCCGACCAGGTTTGGACATTCCAACTGGTGAAAGGTATTTTTAGATCATATGCCAGTTTGTTGACCACGACCCGGTCGCCTTCCAGGATGGTCGGTTTCATTGAACCGGTCGGCACCTGGTTCCAGTCGGCGATGGCAGATCGAAATAAAACCATGATTAGCAGGAAGACAAACAAACTTCGATATTCTTCCCAGAAATTGGCAACTTTGGACTTCAGGACAACAAAGGTTTCGAGCATAGGTCCGTCACGATATCATTAGCTTAAGAGTCTACCTAGAAGATTAGGAGAATTCCAAGCCGGTCGACGCTAATGATCGTTGACAATAGCTATTCCCCATTGCGACCATGATTTTTTCCGTTGCAGGAATGACATCAGGTCAATGGTGATGGCGGTTGGTGGCGACGGGCCATCAGCGTTACTTGTTCTTACTTAAATGACACCCGTTTCGGCTTGCGGGATATAAAAGTTTAGTAGACGACCATAAAGAACCTCTGTAATCTGATGCCCATGCTGCACTAACACCTTGAAATTGCGCGACAAAAGGTCATCAGCGATGTTAAAAATACAATACGTGGATGGTAACGGAGCGCCCGTTGATTTGGTCGCGCCCGGGAAGACGATCGGTCACGGAGTTGCTAACGATATCGTTATCGATAAGGCCGGCGTGAACGGATTTCATGCCGACATTCAGGTCGATGGAGATGTGGTAAGCATTACCGATATCAATACATCCACGGGCACAATGGTTAATGGTGAGAAGATTTCCGGTCCCACCACATTACGCGCTGGTGATGTGGTTACTGTTCAGGGCACCAAACTTGAGGTAGTGGAAGCAGCAGCGCCTGGCGGGGGGCAAACCCTTGTTTTATCAGGCACTACGCTCTTGGAACTTGGTTCTGATACCTGGTCTCTGGTCGCTGATTCAGGTCCTGAGAAAGGACAGGTAATTCCTGTCATGGAGCGGCTCGAGATCGGTCGGGCACTGGATTGTGATATATCTATCCTTGAGCCGAGCTTATCTCGCAAGCATGCGGAGCTTCACCTTATCGGCGATGACCTGGTCGTGAGGGACCTTGGTTCAGTTAACGGCACCTGGGTCAATGCCAAGAAGATTGATGTAGAAGTCAAGTTGAAGGATGGCGACGTGCTTCAGTTTGCTAGGATCAAGTTTATCGTTTCGTCGCCCACCTAAGAAACGCTCAAAACCACAAAATATAGTTGTGCTCCGCTAAGCCCAGTTCAACCTGGGCGAGAGGGTCGAACATCACCTATTTTACAAACTGTTCCTTCTGGTACATTTTTATCGCCTGAAGTAAAAAGAGCAGTGCCATCGATAAGGTTGCGCCGACACTGAGCAGGACGTGTGTGTAGGAAATAGCCTCACCCTTAATAATCTGGCTTGTGAGTATGGCTTGACCCAGGCTCGGCACGAACATTGACCCAAGGCTGGGTTCTATGCCTACTATCTGGGTAATGATGAGCGGGAGTGTCGGGATGATGATCACAAAACTCAGATAGGTTTGCGCTTCCTTGTAGCTCTTGGAGAAAGCAGAAACAACGGTTAAGAGGCTGGCTGCAAACAGTGTTAATGGAGAAGTTACCGCGATGATCATTAATAGCTGCAACAAATTCAATTCTAAAGACATGCCAATGCGCTCAAATGGTACAAGCTGAAGCGCGAAATATAGACTGATAACAGTGATGGTTAAATTTAGCAGGCTGAACGATGATGCTGCAATGACCTTTCCAAGCACCAACTGAAACCTGCTGATGGGTTGCGTCAGTAACGGTTCGAGCGAACCTCGTTCTTTTTCTCCTGCCGTCGCGTCAATGGCCAGATAAAAGCAACCCGTAAAGATAACCAGCACCAATAAATAAGGGATTGAAGAGAAAATCATCAGCGCTCTGTCGGCCGGTGAAGAAACATCTATTTTTCTTGTTTTGATGGGGGCGATCAGTCCTGGTTGAATACCTCCATAGTGAAGCCGTAGCATTCCAATCGTATTGCTATAGCGTTCGATGAGTTGAACCAGCGTGGTTAAATTACGTCGGCCGGAGGAGTAACTGCTGCTATCAAAAAAGAGCGCCACCTGGTTTTGCTCACCCTCGGTGTAGCGTTCGCCATAGTTCGGTTGAATCACAAGAATGATTTCAGCTTCGCCTGACTTAATGAGGGTTGATGGATCATCGACCGCTTCCCGCTGGTCGATTCGGGTGTTGTTGGCGCGGAGGTAGGCGACCAGATTAGGCGCGTAATCGGCACCCATTAGCGTGAATGGGATAGGCTCCTCAAAATCCCGCAGCGTTTTGTCCAGCACAAATGTCAATAGACCGACAATCAGCAAAGGCCCCAGTAACGCGACTGAAAGAGAGGAGAAAAGAGATCGATAGTCCCGGATGTTGTCGGTGCACTCTTTGGCGAGAACCGTTAGAAAAGGATTCATCGAGACGACTCTCCTTCGCTGGATATCATGATAAAAGCGTCCTCAAGGTTTGCGGTACCTGATTTTTCCTCAAGCTCCTTGACCGTCCCGCTAAACCTGTGTTGGCCGTGTCCCAGGATCACCAGGTGATCGCACAGGCTCTCAACTTCCTGCATGACATGGCTGGAGAACAGAATACATTTTCCTGCGTCCTTGATGTCGTGGATAACCTTGCGTAGCGCCCGGGTCGCCATAACGTCAAGGCCATTTGTAGGCTCATCCAGCAGTATGTATTGAGGGTCATGTATCAGCGCTCTTGCGAGCGCTACTTTCATTTTTTGGCCTTGTGAAAAACCCGAGACCCGCCGGTCACAGAACTCGTTCATATCCAGAAGATGAATTAACTTATCAATTCGGTTGTTTAGTTCTGTTCGTTTAACTTGCTGAAGGTTTCCAAAATAGCGGATGTTTTCGATTGCAGTCAGCCGATCATAAATGCCCGTATTGTGAGGTAGTACGCCTATTTTCCGACGAACATCAGTTGTGTCTGTTGCTACATCAAGCCCATCGATAGTAGCTGACCCAGTATCCGGAGTAATAATGGTCGAGAGTATTCGCAGAATTGTAGACTTACCCGCACCGTTGGGGCCGAGAAGTGCTGTTACTTTTCCGGATGCAGCCTCGAAGGATACATCGCTCACAGCCGATACTATGCCGTAGGATTTTGTTAGCGAAGTGACCTTGATCATGGTGCCGGCCCGAGTGAATTAATAAAAAACGGCACGCGCGGTAAGTGCTTAATGCAGGTTGACGCCAGCTCTGAGACATTGGTGGTCGAAAGGAAATCGCTGAAAATTTTTGTAAAACAACCTCTGTGCATGATTCCGTGTCCCTGGTGCGGGCCGACAAGATGGATCGAGTTAGAAAGCCCGTTCAGCAGCAGGTTACCGTATGCCGGTGGAGTGATTGGGTCATTTTCGCCGGAAAGAATCAGGGTAGGAATGTTGCTAAGAATCGGGAGTTTGAAGTCATTATCAATTTTTCCGGCAGGCCAGGCCGAGCAAATAGACCTCATCGAGGACAAAAAATCATCGCCCAGATAGGTTTCTTCACCCTGATTGCTGCTGATCTCAGATGGATCGAGAAAAGGGAGGTCTTCTGTACACATGACAGCATTGTGCATTCCGTAGCTCATAGCATCCAGCAGTGCTTCTTCGAATGCCAGCGCACTGACAGCGATTGATGTGTAGTCGTTTTCATTGAAAGCCGAGTGTATCGTCAGCGGCAGAAGTGAGCTCATTTCAGGTGAATATAGAGAAAGCCTTATGATCAACGCTAAATCAGGGTAGCTGACAGATTTTGTTGTTAACTCGTTTGTGATGGGGTGTCTCAGGCGTAACTCGATGTTATTTTCTTTTAGATATACAGACAATGCGCCAAAGTCGTCTGATAAATTCGGGAAAGCGTTTTTACAGTCAGCGTCAAGTGAACAATTCTGGAATAAAGTTCGTAGCGCCGAATCACTTTTGATAGCAATATTTGATCCCATAGAGATGGAGGGTGGAAGAACGCCATCAAGGGTGAGGGATCTCACTGAGGTTTCATATCTCCTTAAATAGTGCAGGGCGACCCGAGTGCCATATGACGTTCCGTAGATATCCCATTGTTCATATCCCATGGCAATTCGGAGGTTTTCCAGATCCTTGACAGCAACGCTTGTGGTGAAATTCACTGGAGAGAATGCCAGTGAATCAAGGCACTTCTTCGTTTCTCGCGCGAGATCATTCGTATCTGGATCGAGATCAGTAGACACGTTCTCGCAGTCAAGGGCCGTCGATCTGCCGGTACCCCGTTGGTCCAAAACAATGATATCCATATGTTGTGAAACCTGTTGCAGTATTGGTGCGATGCTCACGAGCAGATCAATAGAAGAACCGCCAGGCCCTCCATTGATCAGGCTTAGGGCGTGTTTGGGTGGGGCGATGGCGGTACTTGGGATTTTAGTGACAAAAAGCTCGATGGTTCTTCCGGAAGGTTTCTCATGATCCAGGGGTTGATGCCACGTCGAACACTCAGCGTACAAATTGTTGTTAGTGGTGTCTGTTAGACGGCAGGGTTCGAAATCTGGTCCGCTAGGTATCTCCGTTGCTCCAGCAGAGTTCATTGAGCAGTAGAACCAAAAGAGCGCTGTAAGGAAAAATCGCATAGAGAGTTTAGGCACTAAAAAGCGACATATTACATTAAGTTATGCTTGATATTTAGGGTAAATAATTAAGAGTCTCTTTAAGGAACTCTTCTTTGTAATTCTTATAAATACAACTGGAATGGGGTGTGATCATCATATTTTTCAGTGCCCAAAGCTCTGACGTTGCCGGTAGTGGCTCTTCATCGGTCACATCCAGGAATGCGCCACCCAAATGTGCCCAGGAGG
>Ga0209054_1001581_pt1 | contig 12450 bp, 6 predicted proteins | sample SaaInlV_DNA_200m_FD_184689 | JGI IMG/M metagenome (GOLD analysis project Ga0209054, IMG submission 184689) | Marine microbial communities from expanding oxygen minimum zones in the Saanich Inlet - SI075_LV_DNA_200m (SPAdes) (version 2) | ecosystem: Environmental > Aquatic > Marine > Unclassified ... | reverse complement strand
CCGTATTACCAGGCACAGTTTTAGTAACATCCGTAGACCCTGCCCAAGTAACCCCCGTAGTTTTACTAGTATGGCGAATCCAATATGACCCCCCAGTTAACACATCTAAATCAGATACAGTTGTCCACGTTAGATACGCCTTATCACCTTGAGCAACCATATTAAAATTAGTTACGTCCTCCGGAGCATAAAGTTTTCCGTATATTTCAGCTTCAACACTGGCATAGGGTGAATATATCATTAGAAAATTCTCCTTGTTTTAACTCTAAATTCTAAAGTTCCTGCAGGTGCATCATCAATAGTGATGCTCTGCGCAGAGGTCTCCCCCATTGAAGTCCAGTTTGTAATAGCAGGAGCCTTTCTTCTCCACTCTACGTAATAAGACGCAATGTACGGGTAAGTAGTTGCTGTACCGGCCGTGTTTGGAGCATCCCAGCTAAAGGTGGCCCTGTTCTTAACATTCCCCATTGAATCAATATACAATTCTTCACTAATACTCATATTAGTAGGTGCAGGTATTGGGTCACTTGGGTTAGGTAAACTACTAGTAGATTTAGAAGAGAACGCTATATTTTCTTCAATATACCCATACTTGGCCTCGTGGTACTTAAGTGCGGACACTTCCACTATATTAGAGCCAGACTCCCTAGTCATTAATACTCTAAAGTCTTGTGCCTCTACTGTACCTATCTCTTCTAAAATCCACATATAATTAGTAGTAGGAGTATTAGCAAATGCGGAGGTTACCGTTATCTCTGTAATGCTTTCAGTAGTACCAATAGTAACTACGTCTTTTGTCTCTACCCATACATAAGGTTTCCACTCATTATCTACGTGGGCGTTTAAACAAGTTTCTTGAGTTGTCTCACCTTGTTTAACTCCAGACTGTATACACGCTTCTTCAGTATTAATTAAAGATAGTTTGTATGTTTTACCCGCGGTTACTGAAGTAGCTGCATCTAATTTAATAGTAGTAGTTGTACTACCTGAGGCTATTCTGCCCCCATAACGTACCCCTGCTTTGTGCGAGTCCGCTATTTTAATAATATCTCCAGGTCTAATTGCAGCACCTTCCATACCCGTGGAGAAAGTCACTGTTTCAGTTTCATACCTTTCCGTATACAGAATCCACTTTCCTACTCTACGTGCCTGCCCTTGAGATGTACAGCCTACGGCGACAACATCAGTAGAGAATATCTGGTTATTATTATTCTGGATACCCGTAGCATCTTCAACGTACTCAACGTTCTGCCTATAGAAATCTTCTGGGTTATTCCAAGTAACGTGTGCTACATTGTGTCGCTGTTTTCTAGAAGTCCCTTCATATGTAAACTTACCGTCTATAACGTTAGAATTGGCGAAGTTCATTACCGGGTCCTTAGGTGCATCTTGTACCGCACTTACTTGCCCTTTCTGCCAGTATAGCATCCCCATAAAGACCGATGATATATCATTTAGTACTTTAAAAGCCTCTTCTCTACCTTGTAGATACATATTACAGGCAAATCGAGCTTCTTTGTTCCCCCACCCGTCTTCTACGCCTGCGAAATTACCACTAGAATCCACTGCGTCACAGTATTTGGCTATCTCATATAGCGACCATTTATCCATCTGGTTAGCGGAGAGCCACTTGCCTAGCCCATACCTTTCATCAGTACATAAATCGTATAAAATCCAAGCTGGGTTACAGGTCCATTCTGTATCAAATGTACCATCCCATGATCCTGAATATAAAGTATCTCCTACAGCTGTACCATTCCAAGTTCCCCCAGCCTGTGTACACCTATCTTTACGACGATACCCCGATAAGGAGCAGTACCCCGGGTCGTAAGGGGTATAATTACTAGGAACTTTTATTTTTACCCCTTTTATCTCATAACCTCTATTAGGGATACTAGTAAACTGCCTAGCATCTATCTGTAAGGCCATAAGAGCGCTATTAGGGTACCTAAGCTTATTATCTATGATCTTGGTGTACGACCCGAAATATAAGTCGTTTTGTACTTTTGTAGAAGTTGCATCGGCAGTAACTCTCTCTACTTTAATAGATATAGTTGTAAACCCCGAAGTCTTCCAAGCTGTAGGTATATCTAATCTATAGGCTCTTTCGTACTTGGTAGAGCATTTTCCAGAGAACTTATCACTTTTAAGTTCCACCCACGAGCCATTGTTATCCTTCTCTAAATATATTTTGAAGGATACTTCTGAACCATGTAAGTCCCCCTTGTCATTATCCGCGTCTATTAGTGCGGGAGTATACAGTACTACTCTTACCGCATCCACAACAGTAGACGAAAATGTGCGAATAATCGCCCCCGGAGCATCCTTAGTAACTAAAATTCCTACGTTGGCGGCTTCCTCTGCACCACTAAACCCTGCTATATACGACTGAGAATTGGTGCCTAGTCTAGTTGCGTAGGTTACATCATCAAAATTGTAATTACCAGCCGAGTCCTTCAAAGGAGTCTCGTTTAAGTATATAGATTGCTCGGAGTTAATCAAACCTATAATCTCTCCTTCGGATATAACGTCTATCACCCTAGCTTTAGAATCAGAGAATAGGGAATCGTCGTCCTCTTTAGGGGTTCCGCCCCCCCCTTTTCCTCCTCCTCCAGCTCCTTGAATAGCTCCAGCACCTAAACCTGCATTATGAACCCTTATACCGTTAGCTATAAAAGTATGTTGGTTTTCTACAGTAAGGTTGAATACCTCTGCTGCGCCCATAGGATCGATATTAAGTAAAGGCCTTAGATGATTATTTTCGTCTATTAGGCAGTCATCTGCACCTAAGGACCCTATTGCTACAAAAGTATTGAATTGGTTAAGTACCCAGTGGTTAGGGGTAGCTTCTATGTATCTACCGCCCCAAAAATGGTATCGGTTAACTTTATTATCTTGGTGTATATGTACCTTAAGTACCTTAGCCTCGTGTAGGGTTGATCTATCATCAAAACTTACTACAGTATCTCCTACCTTAAGTTCGTTAATAGGGGTTTCTCCATCTGGAGTACTTATTAAAGTACTACCAGTAAAGCAGCCTCCGCCTGAACCTCTTATCCATCCTGAATCACTCATGGTGTATAATCCTCCGGTGTAACTCCTGAGCTAATAACCGCTCCGCCTACCATGAGCTGCCCGTAACACACGGGAATAGCATACCCCTGCTTAGCAGTATTAGTAGCCCCATCAAACCCATAATTTGTAGGCTTATCAGCGCTATCAGGGGTATTAGGAACTGGAGCTATCATTGCTGCAATCCCCCCTAATATCAGAGCCCCAGCTAACTGAGCTCCCAAAGTACCTAAGGTGCCTGCCTGTTGTACTCCTACGCTTATGCCGTCTACTATACCCATGGCTTCTCCTCCTCCCATTGCTAGATACTGTTGGCCATAGATCCAAAATCCAGTAAGTATTGCGGCGCCGATTAGCACCATGGTTAGTCCTTTGTTTTTTGCCCCTAACACCACTGGTATTATTTTTAACTCCTGCCTACCTAGAGGATTGACTAATTCGGGGTAGTCTTTTAGATAGCTCTTACCTACCATTACTTTATAGCCTACCCCTCTCTGTTCAGAGCCTCCAACAAACTGCCTAAACCCTGCATTATTAGCGGCCAGAGCTTGGAATGCTTCCCCAGGGGAGTTAATATCTAGCTCCCAGTCTTTTCCATATTTATCGGCTAGTTCGCCATATAACTTTACTTTTCTTAACATAGTGATTTGTGCCTTAAATGATGCGTGGTATGTTTTCTCCAATAGCCTCCATAAAGTTCCCTATTAGATAATCTTCCGTGTACATGATGTAGAATTCTATCGTCTCCGACGAAAACTGCCGCATGGTTTGGTACAGGTGAAACTAATTTTATTAAAAATATATCATATTTTCGTATATCAGATTCATCCTTTATCTGTACAAAACCCTGCTCTTTATAGTTTTCTAAGTATCGGTTCTCCCCTTTATCCCACCAGCCGTCTTGGCCACTGTGGCATACAAAATCGATATTTAGGTCTTTTTTGTAATAATCTCTAAGTAATGTACAACAATCTAAAATTCCGTAACTAAAAGGTCTACCTAAAATGGGCGCTTCATACCCTAAAGGCTCCCAGCTGTGCAGCCTATTACCTGGCCAGCTTAGGATATGCCAAGGCTTGTTTGATGCCTCACAAGCAACCTTATCCGCTTCCGAGGGCTCACACCCTTCATTGGGGTGTGAATGACATATACCTATAATCTTTCCGGTATCTTCAGCATCTGCGTAGCTTACTGGGTCAATTATGAAGTACTCTTCTGGGCTCTCTGCTATGTTGTCAGCAGGAAAGTACTTTTCTTTTTTGCCTATTCCGATAATAAACCCGCAAGCTTCCTTGGGGAACTCCCCCTCTGTGTGTTTTCTAAATTCTTCTAAAGTTTTCTCATTCATCTGGCGCTACCCATCTTCATAGAGGCCCCGGGGAACCCTCCAAAAGGGCTCTCAACTGATTCTGGGAATCGTAGCTCACAAGAGGTAAAGGTTTTGGAACATATATCATCTGATGAGGATACTACTGTATTATTATTGATATCCCAATATGTGCTGCCCGAGTACCCACACTCAGTACCCTTATAAAGCCAGGGACAAGAATTAGCAACTACTGTTCTAGCAGGTAGCTTAACACCATGTATATCATGGGCAGCTGTTAGTTCAAACTGTAAGTGCGTATTAGTTTCAACTGCCTTTCTATCTATGTACCAAACTTCATCCGAGAAGTGCGCAGTATCATCTGCCAAGACTGATACGTACCATATACCCGGACCTGCCGCTGCTTCGCAAGTAGTTTGACTATATACTGTCCAAGTACCTACAGAACCATTCTTATTAACATCCAGACAATCGTCTTTACTAAGGCTGGGGTCGGACCCGGATTCTAAGGTACACACGCCTGCTACAGGGTACCCATCGGTATAGCAGTAGTTATCTAAATATTTAGCGAAAGTTTTCTTTCTTGTTACTTTAGCCCCTACCAGGTCCTCGTAGCTTCTCAATACCGCCGAGAGGAGGGACGTAATATTTGCTACAGTTAATGTAGGCCTAGGTATGGACCCCTTGCCAGAAAACTCGAATCCTTCTGCTTCAATAGGGAAAGCAGAATACTTATTGCCTTGCCATATAATTTCCTGTATGTTTTCATTGTGCCCCGCATGCCACCTTAGAATAGCTTCTGAGTCTGGTGCAGTACCTGTGGACAGATCTAGTTCGAATAACTCAATCACCGAGTCTAGCTCTAGTCCATGTATATCTTGTATAATCTTATCACTCATAATTACGGTTCAAATACCTTTGTAAATGTTGCTGTTATAGTTTGGTGGCCTGATATATCATGTTGGGTGCTCCACTTATCACACTTATACTTCTTGTAAGGGTATAAAGTATACGTTTCTGCACTAGCCATAATATCTGCCGCTAGAGATAACTGAGTGGCGCTGTCTATGGCTGTAACAGTAGTTGTGGTTCCTCCACTGTCTGTAACAGTAGTATTTAAGTATCTAGCAGTGAAGTACTGAGAAGTATCAATTAACTTCTTAGTTGCTGTACCAGTAGTAGTACTAGATATATCGTACCCAGTAGGGTACCAATCAAATGCAGTTACGCCCTTTTGATCCTCGAAAAACTTAACGATCTTATTGGCATCGGCTGAGACACGGTTCTTCCAGGTGAGATTCCACACTTCCGCAGTATTGTTGATACCTGCAGACACTCTCTGCTCATACCCGTCCCCATAGGCAGCTGCAAGCACCTTAGGAGTCGAATCAGTTTTTAGCCCTCTATCAGGGTTTATATTTACTTCTGTATTAAAATTTGCCATAATTAATATTGACTTAACAATCCTCCAGGTCTCTTTTGCTCTACTAGCTCTTGTTGCACTGCCTGTGAAACCATATATCCTAATGCTTTAGCCTTATCTCCATCCATGCCAGACTTTGAGTCTGTTTTAGCATTCCCTGCACTATCTACCGTAACATTTACAGTAATGTTGTTTTCAGTAGACCCCGTACTTCCAGTAACCGGTATAGATTTTCCGTCGGGTAAAGGGACTACTGCTTCGTTATACTTACCTTCCCCAATTAAACCTAAGGTAGGTTGCTTGACTGTTCCACCGTTTGCGAAAGCTCTGAAGCCCCCGGGGGCTATCCCCCCTTTTGCGAAGAAGCTCATGCCCCAGCCCCAGATTGCGTCTACTGCTTTATCTGTTGCTTTACCTGCAACAGACCCCGCAAAGGATGCAGCTAAACTTCTGGTATTTATCTCCCCCGAGGTCACTAACTGTCTTATCCCCTGCTTAGCAGTTGCAGAGGCATCTGCTGCTATACCTAAGCTAGTATTGGTAAGGGACTCAGGGTTATGTAGGTTAATCCCTAAAGAATTACCGGGGCCGTCGTCTGCATGTGCTAGAGCTGAGTTTGCTAACTCAGCTGTTTCTTTATCAGGCATTTTATCTAGTATAAGCTGTTGCGCATCTATTAGCTTTTGTAGCATTAAGTGCTCAGCTTCTGTAGTAAACGCATTACTTTGCTGTATTTTATAACTGTCAATATTAGCTTGAGGTTGCCCCAACTTTTGACTTGAAGGAGTACTCCCTGATATAGTCATTGTCTCTAAAGCTAAAAAATACGGGTTGGCCTTTTCCAAGAATCTAAGTATAGGACCTAATGTTCTCTCGAAGGCTTGTCTAACTGCAGGGGTAGGACCTGTCTTCAGAATATCCATATCTAGGAAGGCTTTCCAAGGTCTTAAGGTTGCAGCGCTAGTGGTGCCCTCTTTAAATGCTTTGGTTGTATGCGCCATCTTACTGGCGTCATCCGCTATTAGGCCTCCACTGCCCATCCAGTTTCTAGTAGATTCTGTACCACTTCGTCCCTTATTCCACCATTCTGCAAGTTTAGCAAAGAAGTTAGCCTCAGATGCGGCTGATGCGGCATTTGCTGCAGAAGTACTTTTAACTAGACTATCTCTTATGCTTTTTACTAGCTTTGCCTTTTCTTCTGCCGCTCCTGCCTTTGTAAGGTAAGGCTTTATAGCTCTTGATTGTTCAATATCTGGGTTGGTATGATTTTTTGCACTAATTCTTCTTAGTTCATTATTCATATCCATCTTCTTAGCGATATCTTTAATAGCTTGGTCTACCCCTTTTATCTTAAGGTCCTTAACTTGATTCATTTTAATAGCTTCGGCGTGCTGTGCTATTCTAGTTTCATTAATTGCTCCTGACATAGAATAGGGGGTAGCATTGCTCTTAGGGAAGCCTGACCCAGTTTTATGAGCTCCTACGCTGCCTTTACCGTTATTAGACTTTCCAGAGTAGTCATCAAGCCATGCCTTTGTGCTTTGGAACTGAGGCTTGTCCCTCATAGCATCTAGATTCGCCATGCCCCGCCCCCCAGTTGTCATACCTGGCTTCCCGTCTGCGAATCTCCCGCCTTGCCCCCCTAGTTTCCAATTACCGTCTTTCCATTGCTGGTACTTTATAGGTTTATCTGAACCTCCGGCTCCTGCTACACTTGCTGCAGCGAATTGCTCCGCAGTAATAGGAGTGTTAGACTCCAATATGTTTGCGATTCTCTCTAATAATGCCTCTGAGTGAATGTCGTGTGTGTACGCGGACCCCTTCTTACTTAAAGCCTCCATACCCTCTAATGCAGCGCCTGTTAGCTCCTTGCCTGCTTCTACCGCAGGGTCTATCTGGTTAGTATTGAAAAATCCTCCTATAGATTTATCAATACTAGACCCAATGTCAAAGTCTGCAAAGTTTTGTACGTCTACTTTGAAAGCTCCTTCCTGGAACGCACTACTTAAATCAGAAGATGCCTGCTTCAGGGACTCCCCATCAAACCCTAGAATTTTTAAGAATCCACCTGCAATAGCAGCATTAATCTTATCAGACGCTGCTTTAAGGGACTCCCCATCAAATCTTGCAACATCTACCCCAAATCTCCCATCTTTGGCTCTGGCGGATGCAAGGGCACTCATGCCCTCTTGCATTGCCTTACCTACTGCAGGAGTGAACCCGTGCATAGCAAAGCCCCCAGGAGTTACACTACCGTCCTCTTCCCTGACAGGAGCTTTATACGCCTCTGTTAAGTTTCTAATAGAGGTACCAAAATCTCCCCATTTAACCTTATTTAATTCTCGGATTAAATCGTCTACAGTTTTAATAAGCTTATCACCGGAGACGGTATCAAACTCCTCTATTTTAGACCTAACTATTTTGTAGAGGTCTTCGGACACAAGCACGCTGCCTGAAAACTTACTAAATATATTCTTCTGTTCCTCTGTGGTTACTAATATACCTTGTAGTGCCTCTTCGGTTAGCTGATCCCTGTCAGCCCTTTTCAACAACTGGTTTAATGCAGTCAGTACTGTGGAGATATTAGATTGATAAGGCCCTGACTCTATTTGAGGTACTACACTATCTACGACGACCTCCCCCTTCTCCTTTTCGGCTTTATCTATTAACTTAGCCCAGAGTTCGGGGGTAACCTGAGAAACTTGGGCCATAGATCTAGTTGCCAAAGAAGTAGTACTCCAGTTCATCCCCGCCCCTTTCACTTCAGCGGATATATTAGACTCGTACCCTTCTATAGCCTTCAATGAATTAGCCATCTCTCTAATAGGGTCTGCAGGTAGCATCTGGTTGATTTCATCCTCCCCGAATCCTATAAGTTCTAAGAATTTTGATTCCATTTTTACTAGACCTTTCTCGGCCAAACCACCCACAAAACTCCCTACTTGGTCAGACATAGTTTTTGCTAAGAAGTACCTGACGTCATCTGTACTAGGTAAGTCGAACCCTTTATCGTCCCCATACTGTAGGTTCATTAAGGCATCTGATAAAGTTGTAGCAATTGTACTATTAAACTCGTTATTGGTTGTAGTAAGCCCTGATCGAATGAAAGTATATGATTTTTCTAGCTCTGCTCTGGCGATACCTGTCTCTAGGCGTGCTTTCTCCAGCATTAGCTCTCTATATGCTAGTATCTGCTTCTCTTTTTTAAACCTCTCGTCTGTTACCTCTCTTTCGATTTTAGCAACGCGCATTTTATAGTCAAGCACTGCCTGGCCTTTCTCCCAATGAGCGTCTTCAATTATTATCTTCTCCATCTCTGCATCTATAGCTTCATGTCGAGATTTAATCGTCTTACCTTCTTTGGTAAGATTTAGTAACGCCATTCTAGTAAGTTTAGCTCTATCTTTCTCAGTAGCCCCGTTTACCCTAGCATTAATTATTTCCGTAATTTCAGATTCTATAGCTAGTATCTGCTGTCGTACTTTAAAGTTCTTATTATTAGCGTTTAGAATTTTATAGTAAGATTTCTCTGCCGCAGCAGCTCTTTCTTTGTCGAATAACTGTTTAACGTAATTCTTGCCTATACTCCCTTCTATACCCTTTAAGGTACTCCTTAGGTCTTTTAGTTTAGCATCGTATCTCTCTGTTAATGTAAGAGTAGTGCCTTGTCTTTTATTAATTTCTGTTGCAATATCTAACTCACGAGCTCCTGCCACGTTGGCAGCCAACTTCAGCTGTGCTAACTTAGTAGAGGACTGAAGTTTCCTTTCATATGAAACAGTGTCGTCCTTTTGTAGTAATGCATCTGCTGCTGCTGCTTCACTCCATTTAGCCTTAGCAATTAATTCAGCCTGTTTAGCTTGCTTCCCAATAGAAGAATTTTTAGCAAATTTCTGCAGTAAGTTTAATCTCATCTCTGCGTTAATTCTATCTGTTGTAGCATTTAATGCATCTTTCTGCATAGTAAGCCAGTCTTCGTCCATTACATCTAAGTAATTAGTAGTTTCGCTATATACAGCTTTTGCCCAGTCTGTTATTATCTTCTGGGTATTTTTAAACGCAGAGGACTCTGCGAAGTCTTTACCATCGTTCTTAGATTCTTCTAACCATTTTTTCTTTAGGCCGGCTTGCGTTTTCTGGGCAGCTTCTAAAGCCTTTACAGACACTGAACCTTGCTTAAGAAATCCCTGACCTTGCGCTTGAAAAACCTTATCAGCCCCACTTAAAGTATCACTCTCCCAGATTTTCTTAATTTCTTCCTGCGCGGCAGCCATCTCATCTACAGCTGTAGCCTCTATCAAAGATTCCTTATAGGTTTTTGCAGATTTAGCTACTTTATCAAACTGGGTACCCAGATTCTTAATGTCCGTGGCTAGTAACTTAGCAGTATCAGATGTTTGCTTCTGTACATCATTTATAAGGCCCATTACCACTAAAGCGTCCGATTCAGATAAGTCTGCTATCAGTTCTTTACGAGTCTTTTGTACCGCTTTATACTTAGCTAGTACCGGGGATACTCCCATAAGAGTTGCACCCGCCACTTGCTGCCCTACATTAGTCTGAACTAGTTTTGTTTTTTTACCCTTATGTAACTTATCAATTAAATTATTAACAGACGTAACATCCGTCTTTAATTTCTTCATTGCGTCTATAGACCCTGAAATATTGACGGTCAGGGTATCCTTGAGCCCTTTCCCTACGATACTCATAAAGAAGTCTGCAAAATCATCCCAGAAAGACCTTGTAGAGATGTCCGCTTTTAACTTTTTCATAGCCTTACTAGTAGCGTTGTATAGCTCTTCCCCCATATTGGCTGCAAAATCCGCATTACGTGTAGATTCTAAAGCATTGGACGCAAACCCTTCCATACTAAGCCTGCTGTCCATCTCATCTATAGACTCTAGGGATGTTTTTAAGGATGCTGACAGTTCTGTAGAGGCCTCGGCTGCCCTCATAAAAGGGGTGTCAAGGTCGGCAAATACACCTACTACCATTTTACCTATTTGGTAAGTAGCGTACAATGCCATACCTACATGGCCTGCCTTTCCTAACACACTTCCTAGAGCCGAGGCGGCCCCTACGGTCCCTTGCACCATCACATTAGCTCCGGCTGCAGCTTTACCATACCAAGTAGCACTAAGTGCCGCCTTGTCCCAAGCCCTTCCTAACATTTTTACGGATAAGCTTACTCCACTAATTACCCCTCTATTATCAATAGCTTTTGTTACAAAAGACCAAGAACGTATTTGACTAGCTGCAAAACTAGTTACACCTTTTTTTGCACTTAGTACCGCTTTTGTGTACTTATGAACGCCAGCCTCCGCTCTTGTTTGAAGAGGCAGGCCTTTCTTAACTGTATTATTTAATTTAGTATAGCTCTTCTCTAACTTTTTAAGCTCTTTATTAGTTTTGCCTGCTAGTTTGCCATAAGTAACAACCCCATCCTCCATAGAAGCTCTAGCCTGCCTAAGAGTGGCACCTGTGCTCCCCATAGGATTTTTGTCGAATGCTGCCCCTCTTTGGCCAGGCTTGAGAATTTGCTCTGCCTGCTTTTTGATCATTCCAGAGGTAACTTTAGACCCTTTAACCATACTGGTGTTAAGTCTAGTTATTTTACTCTCTAATTTGTCAATATTTTTGCCCATTTGTTTAGGCATACTGCTAATTTTAGCACCAAAAGTACTAAATATAGGGAACATCTTACCAACCAAACTTTTAGCAATTAAGGCCATGAACACCCCTAATACTCCTTGAGACTTAGAGAGCCATTTGAGTATTGGGTTCAACCCATCCACCACAAACGTACCAAAACTATTAGTCATGTCTAGTATAGTGGATGCCAAAGCTTGGAAGTAGTTAGGATCTATTTTAGAGGCTATTCCTCCAAACTTACTCTCTAACTGGCCAATAATTGCATTATATCTAGCAGTAGCTTTCTCGCCTTCAGTTAGTTCTGCAGTAGCCTTAGATACAGATTGTGCATAATTTTTATACACGGTATCTAATCGTATGATTACACCGATTTCGTCTAGTATCTCAGGCTCTGCCTTTACAATACCACGAGTCAATCTATCCATAGTATCTGTCATACTACGTCCTAAAGCTGCCGAGGAGTCTACCGCTGCTTTAGTCATTTTTATAATCTGACCCGTGCCTAATCCTGAAGTAGTAGCTAGTGCTACACTAGTAGAGGCTTCTTTAAAGTCAAGCATATGTTTGGAAGCAACCTGAACACTACGTGCAATAGCAGACATGTTCTTACCAGTCATCTTAGCGTACTCGGATTGGCCTTTGATTAGTACGTTGTAGTTAGCCACATTTGATAGAGCAGTAAAAGCAGCAGTTAACGCAAATACACGTGCTGCGACTTCTGCGTAGGCAGGAACCAGCACGCCTTGCATGCCTTGGGCTTGTTTGGAGAAGTTTTTAGAGGCGTTAGCAGACATCTTAGCATTACCCTTCATATTTCTATCAAGGTTACCAGATTTCTTCGAATTGTTATCGACTGCTTTATTAAGCTTATTGACGTCTTTGGTCTTTTGTTTTAAAGAGCCATTGTCATCAACTGTAATCTTAATATTCTTATCGTACTTTCCTGCCATTTTATTCTCTTCCGCTAAGCCTTAGT
>Ga0209054_1001573_pt1 | contig 12492 bp, 13 predicted proteins | sample SaaInlV_DNA_200m_FD_184689 | JGI IMG/M metagenome (GOLD analysis project Ga0209054, IMG submission 184689) | Marine microbial communities from expanding oxygen minimum zones in the Saanich Inlet - SI075_LV_DNA_200m (SPAdes) (version 2) | ecosystem: Environmental > Aquatic > Marine > Unclassified... | reverse complement strand
GGTGTAGGCTCAGTTGCCACTTATACTATAATCACAGTAGCACCTGCAGGCTTTGAAAAATATACTCCATATGCCTTTGTTGTACTTCAAGTAGATAATACAGATTTGAGAATTTCTGGATTTATGCCAGATATTGCCACTCCTGATGATCTCCCTGTTGGAACCAGAGCAAAAATTGGTGGTTTTGATGAACGTGGAATTCTCATCGAAAAGCAGTAAAATAATTTGTTTGAATTATTAAAAAAAATCAAAATCGATTCTTAATAATTTTGTCCATTTTATAATTTTCATGTCAGTAGATATTACATGTGGTAAATGTGGCGAAACGATCACAAACATGAAAATGCTAAAATCTCTAAAAGATGTCATGAATCCTTACAGTGGAAAATGTCCATCATGTGGACAAAAGCTTTCTACATCTGAGTTTTCACTTGATGTTCAAGAAAAATGATCTATAATCAAAGATCTATTTCTAATTTTTTAAAAAATTGAGATCAAATTTTTAAAAATGATCTAAAAATCCTAAATCTGATCTTGCATGATCAAAAATTGATCTAGTCATAAGTCTTAATTACTCCTTTTCTTCATGAAAGTTCATGAAGCTAAGCAACGAGGAATTAGATCTCGATGCTGATTTAGACTCAGACTCGGATGATAATCTCGATACTGATTTAGACTTGGATGATGATGACGAATCATCAAACAGAGGTGGTATCTTACAATCTACATCAAAACGTGTTAGAATGATTTTCTCTGTTATGGCAAGTCCAAATAGAATTGATATTCTCAGAATCCTGAATTCTAAAGGTCCACTTACTTATTCTGAATTAAAATCACTAGCTGGATTCAAATCAAAAAAAGAAAGTGGAAAATTTGCATACCATTTAAGAAAATTACTCAGACAATCCCTTGTCGCATTAAATAAATCTGAAAGACGATACACAATCACAAATCTTGGAAAATTGGTTTTAAGTTTAGCAAGACAAATTGAAGAAAGATCCATTATTGAAAGTGGAAAAATGTATGTAAGAACATCACATGAATCCATTGAAGAATTCAATTCTCATAAAATCATTCAATCATTAGTTCGTGAAGGAAGTCTTCCATTAGAATTAGCACAAAAAATTACTGAAGAAGTTGAAAATAGAATCTACAAATATCAGACTACCTATCTTACAGGCGCACTTATTCGAGAGATGGTTAATTCTGTTCTCTTGGAGCACGGTCATGAGGAATATAGAAACAAACTGGCACGCCTAGGACTACCTGTTTTTGATGTTCAAGAAATGATTTCTAATTTAGATAATATTGATAATGGTGCTGAAGGCTTGTTGTTTAATACTGGACAGAAAGTGTTTGCTGAGCATTTACTTACTAACACATTACCAAAAGATGTAGCAGATTCTCATCTTTCTGGAGATTTACACATTTCAAATCCTGGAGTCTGGTCAATGATCCCTGATACAATATTTGTTAATGTTAAAGAACTAATTGAGGATGGAATTGATCTTGGTGGAAAATATCTTGATGTTTCAAGAATTGCTGCATCAAAACAACTAGATGAGGTTACAAGTTCACTAACAATTTTAATCTCATTACTATCAAAAGAAGCTTCCCAAGAGATTGTACTTGATGGATTAACTCCATTATTTGCAAAACATTCAAAATCATTACCAGAACTTGAACAAAAATTAACTAATGCATTTGCCACTGCATCTACTACTTCTAAATATCATAAACAAAGTACAAACGTATCAATTAGATTACAATTAGGTTCTGATACAAAAATAATTAATTCAATAATCAATGCATACAAAAATTACACAAAGATTACCCCAATCCCAAAAATTGGTTTGATCATTGATGGTGAAAAAGGAAAGATCACTGATGTTTCAGGTCCACTTTCTGAAATAATTTCTCTTGGTGGAAAAGTAATGTTTGCTAAAGGTCAAATGTCTAGTTCTGGTATTGTTTCTGGTTCCACAAAGAATTCAGGTCCACTTTCTATAATGTTGCAATCTGTTTCTATTAATCTTCCAAGACTTGCATTTGAATCAAACAAAGATGAAACTTACTTTAGAGCAAGACTTGCGTTGTTAATGAAACCAGCTTTATCATCAATGGCATTAAGAAAGAAAGACATCTCTGATCTTACTAGAAGAGGACTTAATCCAATCCTTGCAAAAAATACCCAATACATGCAGAGAAGTTCTGTCTCCCTTGTTGTAAATTTGGTGGGACTCAAAGAGTCTATCTTTAACATTTTAGGCTACAAAGACAATAAAGAAGGTCGTGAAATCCTCTACAAAGTCATTGAGACTGCAGTTGATGTTGGTGCCAAAAAAGGCAAAGAATTAGGTGATCCTGTGACTATTTGCATGACTGAAACTGAGAGTTCTACTCGTTTTGCAAGCCTAGATGGTGAGAAATATGGTAAGAATTCTACTCTTAATTCAATGGAGGGTGATTCCTATTCTGAAGGTATAGAAATCAATGCTTCTGAGGTTTCTGATTATACTAACAAAAGTGAGCCTATTACTGAATGTACTAAACTCTCAAAATTACTCAATGGTGGATTATTTGTCGCACTAAACATTGACAAATATGCCAAAGTCGATGAAATCAAAAAATCAATTGAAAAAACATTCCAACTTACATCTTCTTTCAAACCTGTTAGAGCAACTGCAATTTGTGGTGAATGTGGTTTCAAAGATGAACCCTTTGAAGACAAGTGTCCAAAGTGTAAGTCACCATACGTTGTCTGAAATTCATAAATAAAAAACTAGTAACGATCATTTTCTAAAATTTTTTGATCAAAATCGATCTTGCGATCATCGTTACTACCATCAAAGTTATGCCCTTATGAACTTCATAGTAGTGGTGTCAATTTTTTTGAACTGAATTTTATGAAAAATTTGCAGAATCATTTATACCCACATTGATCATAAACAGTGTCGTAGCGATTATTATGGACAATTCACAAATAGAAAACACTATCATTGATATTCGTAAGCGCAGTGGCGCAGTAACGACATTCAATAAAGATAAAATTTCAAATGCCATATTCAGGGCATTGGCAGCCACATCTAAAGCCGATCGTGGTTTAGCAGATCAATTAGCAGAAAATGTAGTTAACAAATTAGTAGAACAAGGGTTCACCAGTACTAGAACGCCTACAGTTGAAGATATTCAAGATATTGTAGAATCGACTTTGATCGATAGTGGAAATAGCGATATTGCAAAAGCATACATCGTTTATCGTCACGAGAGAAGAAAATTAAGAGACGAGAAAATGAACGTCTTAAATCTAAAGACACTAGATCCAGTTTCAAAAAAGTTTGATCTTAATTGTCTTAGAGTTTTAGCATCACGTTATCTTTTCAGAAATGGAAAAAGTGAGATAATTGAATCTCCAACTCAAATGTTTGAAAGAGTTGCAACTTTGGTCGGAATTGGTGATATTTTATATGATTCACAAATATTTGACAAATCTGGAAATAATCCACAGGATGTAGATGAAGCAAAATCTTATCTTGAAAAATTAGATGCATTTGATTACAAATTCAAAGTAGGAGACTTTTTCTTCAACAAATGGCATTTTAGATCATTAATCAATCACTATGTAGACCTTGCAAACAAAGGTCAAATGAAGATAGGATTCAAAGATGTTCTTACTTTACTTGCAGGAAAGAAACTTGAAAGTTATGCTGATAAAATCCAAGAATACTTTGATTTGATGGTTGCACAAGACTTTCTTCCAAATTCACCAACAATGATGAATGCTGGTGGAAGACTAGGACAACTTTCAGCATGTTTTGTACTTGGAATGGACGATGAAATGCAACAAATAATGAAAACCACTTCTGATGCCGCATTAATTTTCAAATCTGGTGGTGGAGTTGGAATTAACTACTCTAATCTTCGTGAAGAAGGCGACATTGTAGCATCTACTTCTGGTGTTGCATCTGGTCCTGTGTCCTTTATGAATATCATCAATACAGTTACTGAAGTTGTAAAACAAGGAGGAAAAAGACGTGGTGCTAATATGGGAATCATTGAAGCATGGCATCCTGATGTTGAAAAATTCATTACAAACAAAACAGAACCAGGTGTCTTAGAAAATTTCAACATTAGTGTTGGAATCTGGGAAGACTTTTGGCATTCTCTTGTTAATACTGATGGTAACTATGTCTTACGTAGTCCACGTGACAGAAAACCAGTTAAAGAAATCAATTCACATCAACTAATTGACTTGATTGCACTATCTGCATGGAAGAGTGCAGAACCTGGATTGATCTTCTTTGATCAAATTAACAAATACAATGTATTTGCAAAAGCTAGACAAGCACCATTAAGAGCAACTAATCCATGTGGTGAACAAAGTCTTTACCCATACGAATCTTGTAACCTTGGCTCTATCAATTTGGTAAATCTTGTAAAGAGACAAGCGGATGGAACTTATGAATTTGATTGGCAAAGATATGAGGAAACAATCAGAAAGACAACGAGATTCTTGGATAACGTTATTGATGTAAATACATATCCAGTTGAAGAAATTACTACTGCATCAAAAGATTCTAGGAGAATTGGATTGGGAGTAATGGGCGTAGCTGATTTGTTATACAAACTAAGAATTCCATACAACTCTAAAGAAGGATATGAGTTACAGTCTAAACTATCTGAAGCTCTAACATACTATTCAATGGAAGAAAGTGTAGCACTTGCTAACTCTCGTGGTGAATTCCCACTTTGTTCAAAAACTGAATATCCTGAAGGCAAGATTCCAATATCTGGATATTATGAAAGACCAAAAGAGACTCATACCTATGAATGGGATGCACTAATTGAGAAAATTAAGACTCATGGTATTAGAAATGTCTTAACTACTACTGTAGCTCCAACTGGTACCCTTGCTATGATTGCAGATTGTTCAAACGGAATGGAACCTGCATTTGCTCTTGTATTTGAAAAGAGAGTAACTGTTGGAAGATTCTTCTATACAAACAAGATAGTTGAAGAAGTTCTCAAAGAAAATAATCTTTACAGCGATGAAATCCTTGCAAAGATTGCAGATAACTATGGTTCATTGAGAGGAATTGCTGAAATTCCACAATGGATGCAAGATACTTTTGTTACAGCAATGGACATACATTGGTCTGATCACTTGATGGCTCAAGGTGTATGGCAACAATGGATTGGAAATGCAATTTCAAAAACAATCAACATGCCATATGATGTTACAGTAGACGATGTAAAATCTGCATACCTACTAGCACATGAATTGGGACTAAAGGGAATGACTGTTTATCGTGACGGTTCTAGACACAAACAAGTTCTTCACATGACTAGTGAGAATGCAACAAAGACATTTGATGTGGTTCCAAGTTTGCATGTTGTACAATATGTGACAGATAATATCACAAATCCATTTATCAAATCGCAAGTCAATGCTTCATTAGCACTAAAAGTTCATGACGAAGAAATTACAATCGAAGCTCCAAAAATAGAGGAAGTTTCTGAAGATCGTCTATGTCCAACATGCAAAAACAATCTTGTATTTGTTGAAGGTTGCAGTATCTGCATAGAATGTGGATACAGTGGTTGTACTTCTGGATAATTAACAGAATCACAACTTTTTTACTTTCTTTTATTTTCTATTTTGTATGGATAAGAAGATTCTAGGCGTGACTGTAGGCATAGCTGTGATAATTGTTGTAGCAGCTATAGTTTTGACTTTATCTAATTCAGAAATTATCATTACTCAAAAAACTAATGAAAAAATTGGTCTTGTGATAAATTCCCCAAAACAATCTACAACCCTACAAGATTTAGATGAAATTTATTCTACAGCAGCAAGTTCTGGAATTGGTAGAAGTAATGTCTATCTTTTTTGGAATCTAGTTGAACCTGTACGTGGTGAGTTTGATTGGAAACAATCAGATGCATTGATGAGCTTTAATAAAAAAAATAATCTTACAGTTACACTTTACTTTTCTATAATTAATGGTGAAACACTTGGACCATTTCCTAGTTGGATTGGAAAACCACCTCTTCAATCTCTGGGAGAAGATAGAGTGACAAGTGTACTTGATGCCATATTATCTAGATATGATATTGTAGATACTGTAATTCTTGCAGGTGATACTGAATCCCAATTTAGATTCTATGAGCAAAATATCCCTGTATACAAGGAACTATTCAATGGCGTATATGATAAAATTAAAGAAAAGCACCCTGATGTAAAAATTGGAAATGCTTTTGCATTACATCAAGTAATAAACAAAGATTTGAATCATATAGTAACTGATTTAGCAATAGGTGACTTTGTAGCATTTTCATATTCTCCAGTTGACACTCTAAATGATATTGTGAAAACCCCTCAAGAAGCAAAAGAAGAATTACAACAAGTATTTGATTTGGTAGGAGATAAAAAAGTTGGAATTTTTGAGATTAGTTGGAGTACCTCTGATATTATCGGTGGTAGTGATTCCACACAAGCAGAATTTTTAGAGAAATCCTTTGAATTTTACACTGAAAATGAGTCTGAATTAGAATTTTTTACCTGGTATAGGCAATATGACAAGCCTGATGGTTCTTGCGTAATTGAAGAATCTGAGATTGGTGATGATACCATATCAGTTGGAGGTTCTGGTTTTGGAACCAGTGAACATGTAATTGAAAGATTAAGTAATTATCTTTGTAGTGCTGGATTAATTGATAGTAATGATACTCCAAAACAAAGTTGGAATATATTTAAAAAACAAATTCAGATGACTAACTAAAATGATTTCTTTAATTTTATCTGAATCTGCATTAGAACTTGTTCCATCTGAATTAAAACACCATCCATCAGTTGTTTCACATGCAAAAAAACTAGGAAAATACTCTTCAGAAATTTTACTAGATAATTCTTGGCATTTTGCAGCTATGAAAGGAATTAAAAATGAAATGAAACGAGGACGACCAGATCTAGTACATTTTTCTATACTTGAAGCTACTACAATTCCACTGTATCTTAAAAATAAAATGAAACTCTATGTACACACAGTTGATGATAAAGTAATATCATTTGGCCAAAATGTACATATCCCAAAATCATATCATAGATTTGCAGGTGTAATTGAAAAATTATATCAAGAAAAAAAAATTATTTCAAATGATAATGTATTACTTGAGATTAAAGATCAAACATTTTCTGAATTACTAAATGAGATTAATCCCTCAAAAGTAATTGGATTTTCAACAAATGGTAAATTAGCCTCATACGAAAAAATTGCTAAAGAAATTCCTGAAAATTCTTGTATTATTGTTGGTGGATTTCAAAAAGGACACTTTTCAGATACCATTGAAAACAAAATAAATGATCTATACGCCATAGATGATGAATCCTTTGAAGGTCATGTTATAGTATCTAGAATACTGTATGAGTATGAAAAAACCATTTTTATGTAGGAACTAGAATTTTTATTTTATTGCAGTCATAGTATAGCCTGGTTAGTATTCGGGGTTTCCAACCCTGTGACGCGGGTTCGAATCCCGCTGACTGCATTTATCCATTTAGATAAAAAGTAATTTTTAGGCCTACTTTGAAAAATCATTGTGAAACACGGAGCTAAAAAAGTTGCAATGGAGAGAATGCATATTCTCATTGAAAATGCAATTACTAATGCAAAAACAAATCCGGAACTTTCTCAAAGACAAGCTTTTCTTGCTCGTAGAATAAGTACTAGACATAAAATTAGAATGCCTTATCCTCTTAGAATGGTTTTTTGTAAAAAGTGCAAGTCCTTTATTGCACCTGGCATAAATTCTAGAATTCGTTTAGGAAGAGCGTCTGTCAAGTCGATCAGGATTTCTTGTAACCTGTGTGGGCATACTTATCGTAAAATAATACCTCAATGATTTATAAGACGATTCTCGACTTTTTGACTTCATGGCAAAGGTATACGATGTACCAGCAGATGTGTTAATTGGAAGATTAGCAGAGATTCTAAAAAGCGAGGATATCCCTGCACCTTCTTGGACTGCATTTGTTAAAACAGGAGCTCATGCTGACAAACCACCTCAAGATAGAGAATGGTGGCATACTAGATGCGCTTCAATAATGAGAAAAATTTACCTTCATGGCCCAATTGGTATTAATGAATTAAGAAAAGATTATGGTGGTGGTAAACCTTTAGGATATGGTGCTGCTCATCACAAATCTGCAGGTGGCGCAATTATTAGAAATGCAATTCAGGGATTAGAAAAACTTGGATATTTAGAAAAAGTTGAGAAGAAAGGCCGTTCTGTTTCCAAACAAGGAATGCAAAAACTTGATAGATTAGCAACAGAAATTCTTAAAGAATTAATTGTTGAAACCCCTCAATTGAAAATATACTCTTAGATTTAAAATGAGTTTTCCAGAACCTAACGAATTACCTCAAGATAACCCTGCTGATCGTGAACATGCAGCTCAAAAAGAACAAATCCTAAAACAAATTCTAACCCCTGAAGCTAGAATGAGATTAAACAATATCAAAATGGTAAAAAAAGAATTATCTGATCTTGTTGAGCAATATCTAATTGGAATGGCAACTCAAGGAAAACTTCCAACTCAGATAAATGATGAGCAATTCAAGCAAATTTTACTCTCAATTCAGCAACCAAAACGAGATTTTAAGATAAATCGCGTATAATTCAGAAAAAATATAATTATGGGAAAAATTTGGTATAGTTATGAAAGCAATTGTATATAATGAATATTCACCAGAAGACGATTTCGCTAAAATCCTCAAAGTCCAGGAAGTCGATGATCCAAAACCAAAATCCGATGAAGTAGTTTTTCAAGTTAAAGCTGCTGCTCTAAATTATAATGATATTTGGGGAATGAGAGGAAATCCAGTACCAGTACCATTACCACACGTTTCAGGTTCTGATGCAGCTGGTGATGTTATTGCAGTTGGTGAAGATGTTAAAAATATCAAAGTTGGAGACAGAGTAGTATCTCACTCTAATATGTCCTGTAGAGTTTGTAAAGCATGCACTGATGGACGAGAATTTGATTGTACTAAAAGAATCATTTGGGGATTTCAGACTGGTCCTAATTGGGGAGCATTTTCTGAACAAACTCATTTACCTGAAGTAAATGTTGCAAAAATTCCTGAAAACGTATCTTATGATGATGCAGCAGCTGCATCTATGACTTTACTAACATCATGGCACATGTTAGTTGGTAGAGCAAAGATAACTCCAGGACAAACTGTCTTAATTATGGGTGGTGGCTCTGGAGTGGGAAGCTTTGGAATTCAAATTGCAAAATTATACAATTGTGATGTTATTGCAACAGCAAGCCCCGACAAACTAGACAAATGTCTAGAACTTGGAGCAGACTTTGCAGTAGATCATAGAAAAGAAGATTGGCACAAAGAAGTCAGAGCAATTACAAAAGAACTAGCAAAGAAAAAAGGTGAAGCACCAGGAATTGATGTTTCGTTTGATCATATCGGTGAAACACACTGGAACAAACAATTGACTTTACTCAAATATGGTGCAACTCTTGTTTCATGTGGTGCAACAACTGGTTATGATGCAAAAACTGATCTAAGACATGTATTCTTCAAGGGAACTAACATCTTGGGTTCAACACAAGGAACTAAAGCTGAATTAGAACAAGGTCTATACTGGATGGGTCAAGGTAAAATCAAAGCAGCCATTGATTCAACATATTCGTTTGAGCAGGCAGCAGAAGCTCACACAAAAATGTTAACTGGAAAAGGTCTCTTTGGTAAAATCTTACTAAAGCCAGAGGACGCTTAATCATTTAATGACCCAGCTTTTTAGAAGTCTAATTTTTGTTCCTGGAAATAATTCCAGATTCTTAGAAAAAGCAAAAACACTTCAATCTGACATTGTTTGTTTTGATTTAGAAGACTCTGTTCCAGATGATGAAAAAATAAATGCACGAAAATTAATTAAAACTGCATTAAAATCTAAAAAATCATATCAATCTTCAATTTTTGTTCGTACAAACTCTCCATCATCCGGTAAAATTCCATCTGATTTGAAAGAAGTTATTCAAAAAGGAATTGATGGAATTGTAATTCCTAAAGTGAATAATGTAAAAGAGATGCAAAAAATCGTAAAAATCCTTTCTGGGTTGGAAAAAAAACAAAAACTAAAACCAATTCAAATTATTCCTTCCATTGAATCTACAGAAGGTGTAGTTAACACGTTTAACATTGCATCATTTGGAAAGCGTGTTTCTGCTGTAGTTTTTGGTGTTTTTGATCTTCTAAATGATTTGGGTGTTGAATATACTAAAGAATCAGAAGGGGCAAGATATTCTAGAGGAAAAATTCCTGTAGATGCGCGTGCTGCAGGTATTGTAGCAATAGATGCAATTTGGCAAGATCTTAAAGATTCCAAAGGATTTGAAAAAGACTGTAAATTTGGTAAAAATCTTGGATATTCTGGAAAAAGTATCATACATCCAGATCAAATTTCAACTGTCCACAAATTATTCTATCCAAACAAAGGTGAGATCTCCTGGGCTGAAAAAGTCTGTAAAATCTATGCTGAATCAACCAAAAAAGGAAAAGGAGCCACTACTGTTGATGGTAAAATGATAGACGAAGTGCATTTTAAACAAGCAAAAGCCCTCCTCGAACTCATGAAAAAATAATTTTTGTTCCTGATAATCTTTATTCTGTATCAATAATCGATTTCATACTTGTACTTTTTTCAAATATTTTTTTAGATACAATTCCGCTGATTGCAATTTTTTCTTTTTTAATATTTATAGAAATTTCTTGAAAAACACATCTGATTTTTGAAATCTTTTTACTTTCACTAAGAATTTTCCCTGTTTCTATTAACAACCCACTTACTAACAAATCCTCTATTTTTCTATATCCTGAAGTTTTTGGAATTTTGGATTCTTTTAGAATTTGTGGTATTGTATATTCATTTTCTAAAAGAACCAAAATAATTTTTCTTGATTCTAAATCTCCAAACAATTCTAAAACTGAACTTATTAAATTTGAATCAACCATGTTTATAAAATATCTGTCATCTTTTTTCTTGATTTTGATAATTTGATTAATGCAATCTTTTTCATACTTGTTAACATTAATGTTAGAATTTTTTTTAAGGACATTGACAAATTTTTGAAAATGTTCAATTGAAAGTTTTATTGACATTCCATGCTCTAAAAACAATTCACGTTCAATTTTTTTTAAAATGTCTAATTCTAACCCTTTCTTAATTTTACTAGATAATTCTATTGAAATTAATTTATCAATACCGCCCATTCTAAAATTCTAGAAAATGGAAAATATTAAAGCATCCTTTTCTAATTATGACTAGGGATGTCTAAATCTGTAATTGTAATTGACGATGATGAGGATACAGTTAGATTGTTTAGTGAATTTCTTGAAGAAAATGGCATAAATGTTATCGGTAATGGTTTTGATGGCGTTTCTGCAGTTAAATTATTTAAAGAAACAAAACCTGATGTTGTTTTAATTGATCTAAACATGCCTAATGGAAGTGGATTTTATGCAATCAAAAAAATTCAGAACATTGATCCTAGTGCAAAAATTATTGCTGTAACTGCTGATACTAGTTCTAGTACTATAGAAAAATTAGATAAACTGAAAATAGGAATGATCCAAAAACCATTCAAAATGGATCAAGTTATTTCTAAAATCAACAATTAATTCCCACTTGTGGAAGTTAACACATATCGTTATAAGAATAAAATATTAGAGTAACGTATGAGCAAACGTGTAACTATCATGATTGATGATGATTTGGATAAAAAACTTAGAATGCGTCAAGCAAAATTAATTCAACAAGAACAGTCATCATACAGTTATTCTAGAGTACTAAACGAAGTAATTCGTAAAGCCATCTAGTCATACTGTAACGAATAATTTTCTATATTTTATCAAAATATGTTAAAGTAATGAGTTTTAACAAAATTTGATAATGATTGATCTTCTTGATCCTACAAATGTAATCACTAGAATGTTTAATGCAAAAAAGTATGGTGAAATGTATGACTATTGTAAAAATCTATTAGAAAAATCCTCTGATAATATGATTGCATTACAAAATATTTCCTTATCTTTGATATATCTAAAAAAATATTCTGAATCTATTGTTTACTGTGACAGAGTTTTAGAAATAAAAAATTCAGATACATTTGCACTAAAAAATAAAATCTATGCTCTTGAAAATTTAAAGCAATATGAAAAAGTTATAGAATTATGTGAGGAAATTCTTTCTTTATCTCCTAATGATATTTGGGCTTTGGACAGTATGGGATTATCTCTAAATGAATTAAATCGACATCATGATGCACTCAATTGTTATGAAAAATCCCTAAAAATAGATGGTAATGATGTGACTGCTTTGATGAATACTGCCATTTCACATAGCCATATGGGAAATTATCAAGACGCAATTAATTTCTATGATATGGCTCAAATTCTTGATTCTGGTTTAAAA
>Ga0209054_1001571_pt1 | contig 12512 bp, 12 predicted proteins | sample SaaInlV_DNA_200m_FD_184689 | JGI IMG/M metagenome (GOLD analysis project Ga0209054, IMG submission 184689) | Marine microbial communities from expanding oxygen minimum zones in the Saanich Inlet - SI075_LV_DNA_200m (SPAdes) (version 2) | ecosystem: Environmental > Aquatic > Marine > Unclassified... | reverse complement strand
GGTTTTTCCTGCCAAATTTTTATAATTTTTAACGTCTTTTTTGATAAGTAATTTTTCAATATCCAGTGCAATATCTTGCTCATCTGGCCCGCCAAAAATCACTATATCATACTGATCTGATAATTCACTGGCCACTTTAGCAAATTCTTCAGGATACCAACGTTTGGCGCTGCCGTACGAAGCCCCAGGGTTGATACCAACAGTCTTCTGAGTTGATGATTGAAAGTTGATGGTGGATAGCAATAATTTTCCTGCTGGAAAATTAATATTTAGACTGTCATTGATAAAATCGTTGTATTTTTCTACTTGATGGCGGTGTTGATATTTGTTTTTATCAAATTGATACTTGTTTTTAGCTGATATACAAAATTTCAGAAATTTTGATCGAGTTGAGCTTCGAAAAGAAAAAAACACATCAAAATTACCCAAACTCTTTGCTGTTTTATATAAAGCACTATATTTTTTGTCTAAAGCCACCGTTTTTACCACTTTTGAATGACTTTTCATTGCCTCTACTGTCACAAAAGAGCCTACAAAGGTAATTTGCACATCATTATCAAAATTTACGATATTTTCAATCGCTGGCGTTGCCATCACGCAATCACCTAACCAAGTTGGAAGTTCAATTAATATTTTCATTTGATGGTCGTAAAAAAATTTGATAATGGTATTATAAGCCCTACAAATTAGAACACAAACACATAATGAAAGAGTCATCAAAAACTAGGCAAGTACGATCAAAGGAATTCTTTAATACTTATTTCAGTGGAAAAGTGATTGATATTGGTGGAGGCAGTGACGCAGTAACAAAAAATGCTGAGGTGTTTGATTTTGAACAGGGAGATGCACAACATATTTTAGAATATAGAGACAAAGAATCTTATGATTGTGTCAATAGTTCACACTGTTTAGAGCACATGGAGGATGTTCCATTGGCACTCTCTCAGTGGTGGGAATTAGTCAAGCCTGGTGGATATATGATCATTGTTGTACCACATGAAGATCTATATGAACAAAAAATATGGCCATCCATATCTGCCCCTGGCCTTCATGGTCACTTGGCTACATTTAGGCTTAAGGATGAAAACACCTGGTCACCAGTATCTTATGATATTTTTGAATTGGCTAAAAATCTCGCCAATGTTGAAATTGTAAGCTCCGAAGTACAAGATCTAAATTATGACTATAGTTTGCTTGGGAAAAGACTTACTCCAATAGGTAGAAAAATCTACAAATGGAGGAGATCTAAAAACTACATAAAAAGGCACATATCTGAATTTATTTATGACTTTTTTCATGATAATTTTTGGGTTAAGAGTAAAAGAACAACTGGAAGGCCGATTGATCAAACCACTTGGAATGCACTTGCACAAATCGAAATTATCATTAAAAAGTTAGGTTAGATTTTTTACCCATCTTTAAAGTAATTTATATTAATTTTCTATACCTGGAAATAAGCAATCCCAATACAAACATTGCTATTAATGCATGCTCATGAGCTAGTGTTGTATTTACCAAACCCACACCTAGAACGGTCATAACAACACCTACACTACTAAAAATCAACCACTTTTCATTTGATCCTTTATTAAAAGAATAAATAATTTGCAAAATATTCAACCAAAATAGAATAAAGATAGAAGACATAATCAAGCCACCACTCACCAAATAAGTGTAATAAACATTATGTGGATGAGCAGATGGCAAGAACTTATTGCTATCGTATTCACCCTCTTCACTAATTACTATCTCTTTAATCTCATCATGTCCAAAATGGACATAATTTCCAAACCCCACACCCAATATTGGATTAGACTTATAAACATAATAACTATGATTTCTAATTTTTTGGCGTGGTGAATCGCCCACTAAATCCGTACCATTGATAAATTTATTTACAACTGGCGGAGGGTTGTAAACCAAAACAACAGACGCCAAAGATATTAGTAGAACTGAAACAATCAATGAAGTCCAATTACGGTAGTAATAAATTGAATACAGCAGTGCCATTAACGTAATGATGACAATAAGCCCAGATGCCGCCCTACTATGAGCATCAATGACTACATAGAAAAGTACTACTGATGTCAGAACTAATGTGGCACGTAGAAAATTTCCAATATTTTTAAAATTAAATACAAGTAAAGATAAAGATATTGCATAAACAATCAATAGATATATTGCCGTATGATTCACATGACCAACTGAATTAAGCTCAACACATGTACCACCATTACAATTTAAATAAGAATAAGCCAGTGGCATTACTGTAAATATAATAGCTATTACACACAAGTCAATCATTTGATGAATGGTAAAACTAGACCTGGAGATAGCCCATCCAACCAGCACAAACTTAATAATATCTTTTGAGCCACTAGCAGGTTGATTGTGAGCTACTATCGCATTAATACCAACAGCAATATCGGCCAATATCCAGAGTAAAAATATTGTGTCTATTAACTTCCACCCTCCACCCCAGTTTTTATCTCGCTTAGAGATAAAAACCCAAGACACTATAAATAATACTGTAAATAAATTCTTAGGGGCTTCAAGGCTCGGAAGCACAATAAGCATCAATGCTAAAAATATAAATTTTGCATCCTGCTCTTTAATATAACTGATAAAATTTTGAATCATTGTATTAAGCCTTATTAATAATTTCGATTGTTTTTTGCATGTTTAGTTCGATAGATAACTTGACTGCCTTTGATTGATTTTCTCTTTTAATATTGTCAAGCTCTTGAGTATTTTTAAGTAATTGATCAATCTTACTTACCACTGAAAAATCCTTGGAATGGACCATTATATACTCTTTATTCAAAACTTCGTGTGCACCACATTGTTCAGTTGTAAAAACTGCATTATTTAAACTCATGGCTTCAAGTATAACATTTCCAAATGGCTCATAATGAGTTGGAAATAAAAAAATATCACTGATTGTATAAAAGTCATCAACATCATCTCTAGGGCCAGTAAATATCACTTTTTTGTCTATTTCTAAATTTTTGGATAATTGCTGATAATATTTAAGATTATTTTCTTTGCCAATCACAAAAGCCTTAATATTTTTATTTTCAAGTCTAGAAATAATTTCTAAAAATTCTTTAACGCCTTTTCTTTTAAATCCACTACCCACATACAGCAAAATTGGATTATTCTTATCTAAATCAAATTCTTTTGAAAGTTTTTTAAATGAGCTTTCATGATTGATAATTTTGGATTCAACGCCATTATAAATTACATCGATCTTCTGCGCATCAATGCCATAAGTACTAATAATTTGATCTTTGATCATATTAGAATTAGCAATAATGCGTTTTGCATTATTAAAACAACGCTTTTCTAAAAATAAATATATAGGATGCAATGGATTTAACTTGGACTTGTTTTCAACTGTTAAAAAAACTTTATGAACGCCGTCACCAGCCCGATATACATCAGGACAAATAATTCGCTCTAAAGAAAAATAAAACTTATCTTTTTTAGTTAAACAAACTTGCAAATTAAACAAGATAATACGCAACCAAGATGGCAAGAATTTTGGAAAAATTGAATTGATAATATGGTGCTCAATACCATTATCATCCAATGCTTTTACCAGCCTAGATAGATAAACTTCTGCACCACCAAATTTAGAAGTTTTTTCTCTAATTAAATAAATCTTACGCATAAAGAATACTTACTCCTGAGTTTAGGACAATCTCTGGACTTGTAATAGAAAAAACAACTTTTACATGCTTGTTAAGCGCAAGAGCAAAATGAAGTGGTGCCGAATCCGCACAAATCACTAATTCACTGCTTTTTACGAGGCTAATAAATGCTTGGGACGATTGTTTAGTTTTGCGAAAAAAAAAATGATTGCAATCTGATCTAAAGTAACTTGAATCTATTGCAGCAATTGTGATGTTTAAGCCATTGTAGCTCTGGTTTAAATCTGTAATTATTTGATTTAAATGTTGAGTTGAAATACTTCTATTCTCATCTGTCGATTGTGGGCAAATCAATATTTTTTGACACTCTTGTTTGAGGTTAAGCTCATGGATTATCCACGCTTTTTCTGGAAGCTGAAAATATCGCCTCACCACCTGATAATGATTAATGGTGTTGGGACGGGCAAAATCTTTATAGCATAAAAAATTTTTACAGTAGGTCAAGAAATAACAACTATCCAAACCATTAGACCATGGGTTAAGGCCAATATCTGGCTGCCATTTCTTAAGCTTTCGGTCAATCTTGATCATATCAAATATATTGCGCTTATTAACTGTAATATTCTCAACATTTGGCAACAATTCTCCAACATATGGTTGCATCTGCCTTGGGCATAAAATCAAATATTCTTTATTGGGATATTTTGCTATAAATTCTTGAATCACCACTAAATCAATAATTGTATCGCCATAACGGGTAAATAAGGAAAACAAAACTTTATTTGCTTGTTGAATGTCCTCTAGCTTAAGCGTCTTACTATCAACATTTTGAGTTTTAAAACGCAGAAAGGAGTTAATCATTCCCAAATTCCTTCTTTTTTCATCTTATCAATGTTATCTTGACATATTGTTTGCCAATCAACCAATGGCGTCATAACCCCTTCATGCATATGGGATGACAAACCTTTAATTGGAGATACACATAATGCTTTGTTTTTAAATAGAAACCGGCCATAAACTTTAACGCTCAACTTTGAATCACTTGGGCCAACTGCAGAGGCTTTAATATATTTTTCAAATTTCTTTATGGTGCTAGATTCTAATAATAAAGTATGCGTTGTATTAGATATCTGCCGCCAGTGACAATATTTAGATAAGAATATAAAAGATAAACGTTTCCATGGCGGATCATAACGATCTGGATAATCTGGCGTATGAATAATTAGTGGTGTATTGGACAAATCACCTATAATTTTATTCATATAGTTTTTCTTTTTGCCTGATGTTTGAAGATACTGTGATTTGTTTTCAATAAATTCAGAAATATATTTAAAGGCAAAAGGCGTATGCAAATAATCATCTTCACACATATACACCCATTCATCACTTTCCACTTTAAGAGCTAAGTCTATTTGCTTTTGCAATGATTTGGCAGCGCTTCCCAAGTTTGCATTGTCAACTATCACATCGTCAAAATTTTCAAAAAAATCAAGTAATTCTTGAGACAAGTCATCGCCAATTATTGTAAATTGATAATTACTTTTACTTAGCGATTGATAAATACTATAAAAAGAAATTTTAATAGTTTGTATCTTATTAAACCCAAAAGGCCTTTTAACTTTATGTACAGATTCAACTTTATCACATGCCCTAAATAGAATAGAATATTTAATTCTCATATTATTGCTTTACCACTACTGCACTTCCTGACTTATCTGGAATAATTATCGGTATTTCAGGTTTGTCTATAAAAAACTCATCTAACGCTCTTCTCGAGCCTGTGAATTCATTATTGCAATCATGGATTATCATTACACCTCCAGTTGTCATTTTTGAATAAAAATATTCTAATCCAGAAGCTTGAGGTGCGTATAAATCAGCATCAAGGTGAACTAATGCATATTTTTCACCTGGATTTATATCTTTTGCCGTATCTGGAAAATACCCTGGAAATAACTCAACCAATGAAGATTTTCCAACAAATTTACGAACAGATTCTATAGATGTTTCAAATTGTGTTGAAGACGCAAGACCGCTTTTGCTATTTTCATGCTTATTTGCTACATCCCTTTTATCGAAGCCTTCAAAAGTGTCAAATAAATATATTTTTTTATTAGGTAATAATTTATGAAACAAGCCTGCAGTTGTCCCTTTATATACGCCAACTTCTGCAATTGATCCAACTATATCTTTCTCTTTAATATATTCTATCTGATTTAATAGAAAGTACATTCTAACTAAATCCCCTTTATCATTTCTTGGAGAATTTTTAACCCAAAATTTATACAAATTATTCCAATCTTTAACTTTGTTTAGTTTTGTATGCATATCTGGCTTATGTGATAAATATAAGCTCGAATTTAAAGCAATAAAATTTGAAAATCTTCTTACTAGTGAATTAATTAGTTTATTGGGATTCATATTAAAAAATAATTAGTTAAATTTGTTTTAGCATTTTTAATGAGCTTTTTAAAACGGAATTTATATCTATTAACATCATACCTTTTTGATCTCTATGTTTTTTGGGTTTATTATTAACAAAACTTCCATCTACTTGGATAACTTCGTGCAATTGGCTATCCTGATATGGGCCAAATACTTTTGAGTCTGTAGGTCCAAATAATGAGACTGTTCGTTTTTGTAAAGCCACGGCTAAATGTAGTGTCCCTGTATCGTTAGTTATTAACAAATCTAAATCGTTTAATATACCTGGTAATTCTTGTATGGATGAGCCTCCACATAAATCAATTATTAAGTCTGACTTTCCAAACTCCAATGTAAACTCTTTGGTTAAATTTTGCTCATACTTTGTTGATCCAAGCATAACAAACTTAATTTTTTGAAATTCCTTATTCAGTCTTTTTGCCAGCTTTACAAAATTATCAACAGGCCACATTTTGTATGTGTCTTGGGCGCCTAATTGGATTCCTATATATAAAATACCAGCTTCTTTCTTAAAGGCGTTGCCACTATTATAGAAATGTTTAGGAATTATCATCCTTTTAGAGACTTCTTTTGGATTAAACACCCTAATTAAATCTAATTTTTTTTCAATATCATGTTGCGTATTTGTATTTGGCTTATTAGAGAAAATATCTTTAAATTCATGATTAGGGTTGTCTGTCATTTTCAGAATATTATTAGCACCACTTAATATGGAAAAAAATATATCTTCTGGACCATTCGAATGAAACAAAAAAATAGTGTCGATTTTTCTCTGTCTTAACTGCTTTACAATGCCAATTTGAGATAAAAATCCTGATGAATACAAAATAAAATCATCAACATATTCAAAATTTTTAAACAAAGGAAATATCTTTTTATTGACCATAAAAATAATATTGGCATCTGGGAAGCCCTCCCTTAAACTAATAATAGCTGGAGTAGACAAAATAGTATCACCCAAGCCACTATTAGATACAACCAAAATATTGCTAAACTTTTTTAAATCTGATGCCTTCTTAAATAATGGCAAAAATCGATTAATTTTTTCAAGGAGTTTCAATTGACTAACTCCTGATAAATATTCATAATTTTTTTAGTCATTACTGTTTTAGAAAAATTAGATACAATAAATTCCCTAGTATCTTTAGTCTTTCCTTGTTCTAAATAATAAATTACGCCATTGACTAGCGCATTAACAGAGTTTACTTTTACTATTTGAAAATTATTTTGATGGAATAAGTCTTTGGTTGATCCGCTATCAGTTGAAACAACAGCTTTATTCATTAATAATGCTTGCATTACAGATTGAGGAACGCCTTCTTTTGAATCAGAGCTTAAAACAAAAATATCTAATGCTGATAATAATTCTGGAACTTGACTAACATGACCAAGTAACTTTACATTCGCAACTAAATCTAATTCATCAATCCAAGTAATAATATTTTCTTTCTGCGGGCCATCTCCAGCAATCAGAAAAGTGAGTTTTTTTTCAGGATATTGCTCGATTAAGGTTTTTGCCATTTGTAAAAACAAATCATGGCGTTTAAATTGTCTTAGTACGGCAACCATACCAATTGCTATCTCGTTATTTTTAATATTAAATAATCTTCTACATGCTTGCTTATCATATTTGTCAGGGTCAAATAAATCGGCATCAATGCCTGTTGGAATTGATTGAATTTTCTCAGGCTTAATACGATTGTATTTCACCATATCAGCTCTTACACTTTCACCCGTGGTAAAAATATAGTCAGCTAATTCATTAATAAAATTAGTACGTGAAGAACGAATACGGTTAGATAAATGACGGGTTCGTATAAATTTAGCACCTGCTAACTTTGCGGCTAAACCACCCACCCATGTGTCTTTGCCACTATGAGTATTAATAATATTAATTGAACGCTCTTTTATGATTCTTCTAAGACTGAATAAAGTTTTGAAATCAGCATTACCTCTAAAAGGCAAGGTAAATACTTTAATGTTATTTTCCAGTGCTTTTTGTTTAATAATGGCGTGGTCACGACAGGCAAGAAATACTTCAACACCTTGTTCTCGTACAGCAATCATTTCATTAATAATACGAATCTCTTGTCCACCCCAGCCGTCAGACCATTCAGTATGTAATACCTTAATCGTTTTACTCACCCTAACATCTCCTGAATATTTTTCTTAATAAAGTCGATATCCAAAGACATTAGACAATCGCTAATTTTAGTTCCATTACACCCGTCTTGGCCACAAGGTTGACAATCTCTACTTTCAGCAAAAACTCTATGTTTACCCATAATTTGAAAACCATTTCTTTCTATATAGGTGGATTGTATTATGTCATTATCCCACGGCCCCCAATGATCGGTTCCACTTGGTCCAAAAAATGCAAAAACTGGTGTATCGTTCGCTGCGCTCATGTGCATAATTGCCGTATCTACACCGATAAACAGTTTGGCCTTTTTATTGAGTGCCGCAGTTTGTTTTAAAGATAGCTCACCCGATAGATTAATTGGATTGGATTTGCATAAACTTAAAATGCTATTAATCTTGTCAAGCTCTGCCTGTACGGGCGCAGCAGTGATAATAACTTTTGTATTTAACTCTGTCTCACAATAATCAATGATTTGTGCCATAGTTTGATCAGCAATACACTTGAACAGCCAACGTGATACTGGATGAATATGGATAAATTGCTTAATTTTAGATAATTTATCATCCGTAAAATACTCATCACTCTTATCCCAAAAGATTTCCACCTTTTTATTGTTAATAGGAATATCTAGAACTCGCAGTGGATCCAAATTAGTTTCAAGCGTATGCCTAAAGTCTTGCTTTAGTAAATAATACGTAAATGCACTCTTGAATATTCGATTATTATTAAGATGGCCAATTCGAATAGGTGCACCAGATACTAATGCAATTTGCGCACCACGATCACCTTCGGTTAAATTAATCACCATATCATAACGTTCTTTTCTAAATGAAAAAGAAAATTGAATTTCTTTCAAAATTCTTTTAATTGCAGGCAGGGATTTAATATAATCTCTATCATAAATAATCAATTTATTTATATTTGGATTCAGGCTAACCATTGGCTCAGTGCCTTTATTAACAGCAACATCTATTTGTGATTTCGGATAATATTGCCTTAAATTGCTCAACAGTGGGGTAATTAACAACACATCACCAATATTACGAAATTTTAAGATTAAGATCTTCACTGGACTACCATCTCGTTAATATTTTTCTTAATAAAATCAATATCTAATCCTATTAAACAATCGCTAACCTGACTATTGTTACAGCCTTCATTATTACATGGCAGACATGTTCTTGCATCAGAAAGAATGCGGTGCTTGCCATTCACTTGTAGACCGCCATTTCTATGATAATTAGATTGCTCCAGATCATTCTCCCAAGGGCCCCAAGTATCCGGAGCGGTCGGTCCAAAAAATGCCAATGTAGGGGTATTATTAGCTGTGCTGATATGCATAATTGCTGTGTCTACACCAATGAACAATTTTGCCTTATTGTTGAGCGCAGCTGTTTGCTTTAAAGACAACTTACCTCCCAAATTCGTTGGACTAGATTGGCAAAACCCCAAGATATCCTTTAATTTGTCCATCTCACTTTTAATAGGTGCAGCAGTAATTACTACTTTAACATTTAATTCTTGCTCACAATAATCAATAATCTGAGCAGTGGTTTGAATATCTATATCCTTAAACCAGCCTTTGGAAAAGGGGTGTAAGTGAATAAAATCACCAATATTGGATAATTTTTCCAATGCAAACCTCTCATCTTCCTTATTCCAACACATCTCAACCTGTTTATCATAAATTGGAATATTAAGAGCTCTAAGCGGATCTAAATTAATATCAACCGTATGTCGGACGCCTCTTTTTGGCAGTAGGTGCGTGTAAAAACCTCTTAATAACTTGCTGGAAATATTTGAACTACCTAGTCTGATTCGCGCGCCGCTAACTAATACAACCAATGCGCCACGATCCCCCTCATCCAAATCAATCACCAAGTCATATTTCTCATTCCTAATGCGCTTTAATAAAACAATATTATTAATAAACCTTTGCCAATTAGACAGACTCCGTTGCGACTCTCTTTTGTACTCGATGATTTGATCAACCTTGTCGTTTGCATCCAACATTTGTTGTGTGCCCTCGTTCACCATTATATCGATGGCTGGATTATCATAATAACGATACAAATTAGATATTAATGGGGTTGTTAATAGTGTATCACCAATGGTTTGAACTTTTAAAATTAGTATTTTCATTTGCAATACTTCCAAAAGGTGTATTGTGCGTAAACCTTAGCGATAACAAATCCACGCCAACCCTCAACAAACCCTAGTCTGAATATATAAATTTTTAAAAAAGTCCAAATTGGTGAAAAAAAAGCTTTGATTAAATTTTTCTTTTTTTGACTCAATTCGGCGTATTTTCTTTGCTTATCGGTAAACTCACTAACCGTATTAAATGCCAAATGGAGCATGTGATTTTTTAACTTTGCAGTTGCACCTAGAATCTGCACACTCTCATGCACTGTAACATCGTTAAATTTTCCTTTTTGCCTATTAAAAAGACGGATACTGTAGTCTGGATAGAGGCCACAATATCGAATATCCTTTCCAAAGAAATTATTGAGTCTAGCAGTATGATAGCCATCTGCTGTAGGCTCTTGAAGTGTGCTTAAAATTTCTGATTGCAATTTAGCGGTAATCCTTTCATCAGAATCTAGCACAAACACCCAATTATTCTTCGCTAGATTAACAGCTTTATTTTTCTGAGCGCCGAAGCCGAGCCAGTCTTGATGCAATACTTTAGCCCCGAGCTGCTGAGCAACTGCACAAGTACTATCTGTTGATCCACTGTCTAAAACCAGCACCTCGTCAGCAAATAATGCTGATTTCACAGCATCTGCTATAAATTTTTCTTCATTTTTACTAATTATGACGACAGAGAGCTGGTTGTGCATTTAAAATAAAACATAACAATTTAAACCGATTATACGTATTCTTTATTATGACTATAAAAACAATTTTTCTAGATCGAGATGGCGTGATTAATAAGGAGGTCGGGTATCTACACAAGATACAAGACTTTGAATTTATTAATGGCGTGTTTGAGGCGTGCCTCTATTTCCAATTACTAGATTACCAAATTATTATTGTAACTAATCAGTCTGGCATTGGTCGTGGATATTATGATGAAGATGCTTTTCATGTTGTTAACAACTGGATGCTAAATCAATTTAAAAATCAAGGTATCAACATTTTGGATGTTTTCTTTTGCCCGCATAGTCCAGAATCAAATTGCGACTGTAGAAAACCCAAACCAGGCATGTTTAATCAGGCTAACGATAAACACAGCGTTAACATGGAAAAATCTTGGATGATTGGTGATAAGGAGGCTGATATTATGGCCGCCAATGCGGCAGGCATTCAAAATACACTGCTAGTCAAAAGCGGTCATCAAATTGATGAAAAAAATTCAAAAGCCAAGTTTATTCTTGACTCAATTAAACAGGTAGCTGAAGTAATTAAAAACTAAAGATTATTATACTGCTTATACCAAGCCGCAAAATTCTCCACACCCTGCTTAACACTCATACTTGGCTTATAGCCAAACTGCTCAACAAGATCATCTACATCTGCATAAGTATCTGGTACATCTCCAGGTTGCAGAGGTAGTAGTTCTTTTTCTGCTTTTTTACCTAACGAGGATTCCAATGCTTCAATGTAATCCATAAGCTCCACTGGATTGTTGTTACCAATATTATAAACCCTGTACGGGGCACTGCTCGTTGCAGGATCTGGGTTATCACTATTCCAATCTGGGTTAGGTGTTGCAGGCCTATCTAGTATTCTAATAATGCCTTCTACGATATCATCAATGTAGGTAAAGTCTCTACGGTGTTTACCGTAGTTAAACACCGTAATAGGCTCATCATTCATAATTGCTCTAGTGAACTTTTGTAGTGCCATGTCTGGTCTATCATATGGGCCATACACTGTAAAAAACCTTAAGCCTGTTGTTGGTAGATCATAGAGGTGGGAGTAAGTATGTGCCATTAGCTCATTAGCTTTCTTAGTGGCTGCATACAGGCTTACTGGATGATTAACTGCATCATGGGTTGAGAATGGTTGCTTGGTGTTAAGCCCATAAGTAGAGCTTGATGAGGCATACACAAGGTGTCCCACCTTGTTATGCCTACAACCTTCTAATATATGTGCAAAGCCTACTAGGTTGGTATCAATGTAGGCAAGTGGATTTTCAATAGAATATCTAACACCTGCTTGCGCAGCTAAATTTACGGCTGCGTCAAATTGTTGATCTTTAAACAGCTTGGCCATCGCTTCACGATCTTCAAGATTCATTCTAATGTGAGTATAGCTAGGATGAT
>Ga0209054_1001556_pt1 | contig 12615 bp, 9 predicted proteins | sample SaaInlV_DNA_200m_FD_184689 | JGI IMG/M metagenome (GOLD analysis project Ga0209054, IMG submission 184689) | Marine microbial communities from expanding oxygen minimum zones in the Saanich Inlet - SI075_LV_DNA_200m (SPAdes) (version 2) | ecosystem: Environmental > Aquatic > Marine > Unclassified ... | reverse complement strand
AGTAGTATCAGCAGAACCTCCAGGTATGTGACAGTGACCACAATTAATATCAAGATATGCCCTTGCTCTATCATTCAATGATGCGCTCAAATCTGCATAGTCGCCCATAGCTTCAGCTTTAAGATTCTGATCGATCCATCCCAGAGCAGCCCAGTATGTTAATTGATTCATTTCCACTGATTCATATTGCATAAGCTTGTTCATGTTTCTAGCTTTTGGACCTATTGGTGTCATGATCTTGCTAACTTGATGGCACTCTTTGCACTGATTCTGGTTAGGGGCTCTGTATCTAACATCCACAATTTTACTGTCATGGTTAACGAAAGATGTTGGAATGGTTGCTCCCGCTATAGCTCTTTTTGCGTCTGTTTGTTCTTTATTCCAAACATAGCTAATCGCTTTCCATCCAGATGCTGTATTTATTAAAAGCCGAGTTTCCAATAATTGCTGCTCAAGCAACCCGTTTTGATTGAGGTAGGCAAATGTTTTAATTAAAGTTGAGCCAACTGGAAAGATAAAAACCTTATCTTTTTCATAGCCCAGCTTTTGCCCTTCAGGCACAAACACAAAACGTAATTTATCCGTTTGATCAGAAAAAAGCGGATTAACAAGTGAGTAGGGATGAACGCCCTCAGCAGGGACTTGATTTTGCATATCTTGAAAGAACCCAAATTCAGAGAGGTAGGAGGGAACTTGAGTGAGATCTAGGAGATTGGATTGGACTGAAGCTTGGGCTTGAGATCCAAAAGAAACTAAAAATAAAGAAATTAAAAAAAGTTTTTTAAAAGCTTTCATCAAACTTAACTTTAGCCAATGGAGTGATTACACCCTCAAATTCATTGATGTCTAAAATTGCCGGCTCTAGAAATGGCAACATATAGCCAATCGGTTTGATTGCTAGCAAAGTTCCATCACCATTATTGCTAACTATCATCTTTTCATCATCAGGTTGGCCAAATACAAGTTGAGACATTGGAACCAAGCCATCCCAGAAGATATCAGGCATGTTGCCTCCCGATAAATCATACAAGATTTGAGCTAAGTCACCTTTGCTTGTATCTGGATTATATCCAGTTGGACCAAATTTATTCCCATGAATCTGAATTGATTTCGGGTGAGGGTAGTAGGCTTCATCATCGGTTTCGTTGCTGTAGGTCACAACTGCTATGTTCACAGTGTCGTTATCTCCAATCTCATTGTCGAATACTTCTACATCTGAATTTGCTTGAATAATAATGCCAGTCCCTCTAGGAACCTCTCCCACAATATTCCCTTCTGGCGCAAAGTTATCTGTATTATTGCCCACTGATTTATTGTTAAACACCCTAACGTGATGGCCTCCCTGCTGAGGTAAACCAGGTAAATCAAAAATTAAGATTCCGCCAGTATTATTTGTAGCAACGTTGTTAAATACATCCGCATAATAAGAATTTTCAATTTCAATGCCAGCCACATTAAATTCTGCGCGACTGTTCCGCACAATAATGTTTTGTGATTGGCCTACATAGATTCCCGCATCCGATGCTCCAATGGCCACACAACCATCAATTAATACGTTTGTTGATTCGACTGGGTACAAGCCATAGGCTCCATTTTCAGGTTTTGGGCCATCAGTCCACTCTGTCTTGACCCTTAAAAATTTAATGTTAGTGACACCCTTAACTTTGATGGCATCGCCTTTTGCATTCTGTATTGAAAAATCCTGAAGAGTCACATTGTCAGAGGTGACACTTAATCCTTGAGCTCCACTCTGTTGATCAGTGAAATCAAGAATGGTTTGATTCATCCCTTCGCCTTCAACCTGAACCCCATTTACATCAAGAGATAATGAGTCCTGCAAGTTAAATGTTCCTGCAGTGAGCCTGATGACATCTCCGGGCTCAGCAAGAATAAGAGCTTCTTGTATTTCTTGATAGGCATTATTTGATGGCTGAATAATTTGAACAGCTGCAAGCATTGAACCGCTTAGGAGAAGCGGTGCAAACAAAGTTAACTTAGCTAGCTTGAGGAATTTCACCAAACTTTTCTAAGGGTTTCTCTAGCTCATTCCAGTCGCACTCAAAATCATCAGGAGCATCTTCATACTCAAGCAGTCCTAAGGCTTCAAATTTTGGCCTAATTTTATCTGTAAGCAAACCTATCCTCGAAAGATTGGGCATGATTCTAGAAAATAGGAAGTTTCTAAATGTTGTATTTGCTGAAGTAGATAACGCAAATTCTCTAGCTTCGTCTTCAGACATTTTTAGATATTTTTGCATTGCCTTAGTATTGATCAGGCGTTCTCTAGAAATAACACAAGCCTCATATGCAAACTCAGCCCTGTCTTCAATTTCTTCTGGGCTTAAAGTTTTAATAAAGTCTTCTAAATAGTTAATTCCAAAGGTCACATGTCTAGCTTCATCTCTAATGACGTAGTGAAGAAGCTGAGTTAGAAGCGGATCGTTTGAAAGTCCTTTTAGCATCTGGAAGGCAGCAAGAGCTAGGCCTTCAATAACAATTTGCATGCCAATGAATTTAAGATCCCACCTTTCATCCGTCAGAATTTTGTCAAGCAACAGTTTAAGATTTTTATTGATTGGATAATGCATGCCAATTTTTTCTTGAAGATATCTATTGAAAACTTCAACATGCCTTGCTTCATCAAATGTTTGTGATGCTGCATATAATTTAGCATTGTAGGTTGGAGCACATGAGGTTAATTGAGAGGCAACCAGGAGCGCGCCCTGTTCTCCATGCAAGAATTGACTCAGCAATTCTGCAGCATCATGACGATCAAATTCTATTTTTTCTGCTTCTGTTAAATTTTCATAAGCCTCAAGAGTTTCATGCGGCAATTCTTCGTCTGCCTCCACAAGCCTCTCATCAGCTGGATGATTGTATTCCCAGTTTAAATCTATTGAGCCGTTCCAATTGAGTTCTTTTCCTAGTTCATAGAGTTTTTTGATACGATTATCAGCAATCGTATAATCCCAGTTATAGGCTCCAGTCAGCGGTGTTTTGAATATCTCAGCAACATCCTCAACCTGTTGAGGTGATAGATTAAGCTCATTATCGAAATACAGAAGGTCTTCTGGAGGTCCGTCAGTCTTGGTAATTTTCATATATGTTCCATTAAAATTCTTATGTTTACACTGTAAACATTAATTATTATATGCTTTTTTTTAGTCATTGAAAAGTTCTGTCAACTTATCTAGCAATGCCTCGGCTAACTCTTCCGCTCTGTTGATGGTGATCGACTTTTCATAATACTTAGTTACATCATGACCAATTCCAATGGCAAGAAGCTCTACATTGCTTTGGGATTCAATCGTTTGAATAATTTGACGCAAGTGGTTGTCTAAAAAATTACTGTGATTTGTTGATAGTGTGCTGTCATCAACTGGCGCTCCATCTGATATAACTATTAAAATCTTTCTTTCTTCACTGCGCTTATTTAGCCTTTGGTGAGCCCAAGCCAAAGCTTCACCATCAACATTTTCTTTTAACAGCCCCTCTCTTAACATGATGCCAAAACTCTTTCTTGCCTTTCTAAAATTATCATCTGCTGATTTAAAAATAATATGTCGTAAGTCATTTAATCTGCCTGGCCCAGGAGGACTGCCTTGATTAACCCAAGCTTTTCTTGAGTCGCCACCTTTCCAATGTTTGGTAGTAAAACCTAATAATTCTGTTTTGACATAACACCTTTCCAAGGTACTGCCAATGATGTCGCCACAAATTGCAGCCAGCGTCATTGATCGACCTCGCATCGAGCCTGAGCTATCTATTAACAAAGATACAACCGTATCTTTAAACTTACTTTCACTCTCTTGCTTGAAACTTAGTGGGTCACCAGGTCGAGTAATCACCCTGTGAAGTTGAGAAGTGTCGAGCAAACCTTCTTCTAAATTGTAATTCCAACTTCTATTTTGTTGAGCCTGAAGCAACCTTTGTAATCTATTCGCTAATTTTCCAATGGTGGTTTGATGCGGTGCTATCAGTTGGTCTAGCTGCTGCCTTAGTCTTTGTGATTCTTCAGGAGTTGCCAAATCAATTGCATTAATAACCTCATCAAATTGAGTGGTAAAAATTTTATATTCCTCAAATGCAGTTTGGTCTAAGTCCTCATTAAAATTTCTAGTTAAATCAATCTCTTCATCTATCGAGGTTGAATCAATGGGTGCTTGAGCCTCTTCCAGCATTCCTGTTTCTTCATCAGCCTCTCCCTCAGCTTGAGATTCAATGGTTTGCTCTCCTAACTCTTCTTCGACCTCTTCTTGCTGCTCGCCTGAGTCTTGATGATCTTCTGGCATTGCCTCTTCTTCGGTGGACTCTTCCTCGCCTTGTGTTTGAGGGTCATGCATTAGCTCTAAATCTTTTAATAACTCAAGCGCAATAGTTTGGAAATTATCTTGAGAAGCTTGAGCTGCAATCAATTCTTTGCCAATATTTTCAATGTCTCCAGGTACGGACGCTAAGAATAAATTAACAATGCTCTTGCTGTGTTCTAGCAAAACATCTCCATTTAATTTTTTTAACCAAAGATTTGCAGCAAGCGGATTTAAAGCTGGTGTTTTATTATCTATCGCTTTTTTTGCTTGCGTATCAAGGTACGCATTAATATTTAACTTTGACCCAGGAAAAGAATCCCCTCCAAGCATTTCCACCCTTGATAATTCTAGCTCAGCAAAAAAATCTCTAGCTATTTTTGGCATTTTTAGAGGGCCTAGTTCAGCGTGAAAGTTGTGCCAAAAAGCTTGAAAGTCTGCTTCCCCTCTCCATGCGCTCACTTGAGCAGTTGCTCGTGGTGGATAATGAAGTGAAATTTTCGATAAGGAGGGCGGGCGGCTAGGTGCCTGCGATGTGCTTTCTAAATCAGTATTTTTAGAGACAGCTCTCACCGTCGAAAGAGCGGCTTGCTTAAACTCTTCTCGGTCCTTAACCCAACTCATATACTAACTTTCAGGATTATGACTTTCTAAGAGCTCTTCGCCAAAACAACGTTGAAAATATTCAGCCACAATAGGCCTTTCTGCTTCATCACATTTATTAAGAAACGTTAATCTAAAGGAGTGCTGAATATCCTTGAAGATCATGAAGTTTTGAGCCCAGGTAATAACTGTTCTGGGCGACATAAGCGTTGATATATCCTCATTAATAAAGCCCTGTCTAGTTAAATCAGCAAGCTGGATCATGCTCTTAACCAAGGCCTTATCTTTTGCTGATTTCAGCTCAGGCACTTTTCCAATAACAACATTTAACTCGTGTGAGCGATCTAAATAATTTAGGGTTGATAAAATATGCCATCGATCCATTTGCCCTTGGTTAATTTGCTGCGTTCCATGATAAAGGCCTGTAACATCTCCCATTCCAACAGTATTGGTTGTTGCAAAAAGTCTAAAACTTGGATGAGGTGAAATCACTTGGTTTTGGTCAAGCAAGGTTAGCTTTCCATCAACCTCTAAAATTCTTTGAATTACGAACATTACATCAGGTCTTCCTGCATCATACTCATCAAAAACTATGGCTACTGGATTTTGAATTGACCATGGCAGAATGCCTTCTTTAAATTCTGTAATCTGTTTTTCATCTTTGAGGACGATTGCATCTTTGCCGAGAAGATCAATTCTGCTGATGTGACTATCAAGGTTAATTCGGACACATGGCCAATTCAGCCTGGCTGCAACTTGCTCAATGTGTGTGGATTTACCAGTTCCATGATATCCCTGGATCATCACTCTTCGATCATGTTCAAAACCAGCTAAAATAGCCAGAGTTGTATCTTTGTCAAAGACATAAGTTCCATCAATCTCCGGTACCCATTGAGTCTTTTCTTTGAATCCATTAACGGTTAGATCGGAGTCTATGCCAAAAACGTTTCTAACATTAATTTTTTGATCAGGGTTATTTGGAAGTCCTATTCTCTCTGCATCTATCATTGCTTAGTTATTTTAATATTTAAGAGCAACTATGCTAACTTTTGATGAGATAAAGTTCTAGTTTTAATTGAATCAATGTAAGATAAATTTTTATCCATTCAATAATTATTATTCATGACTAATGCCCTTAAAAAAACGCTTGAGCTATTCAACTTAACAAGAATAGACAGGGATCTTTATTCTTGGACTGGAGAGAGCGTTGGTTTTCAAAGAATTTTTGGCGGCCAGATTATGGCGCAGTGTTTAATTGCTGGATACCAAACTGTGACAAAAGAAAGAATGGCGCATTCTTTCCATTCATATTTTCTCAGACCAGGAGACTTCAAGCAAAATATTATATTTGAAGTAGACCGTATTAGAGATGGTAAAAGTTTTACCACTCGAAGGGTTAATGCAATCCAAAATGGAGAAGCAATTTTTAGCTGCTCTATTTCTTTTCAAAAGAGAGAAAAGGGTCTCAATCATCAAATTGAAATGCCTGACATTCCTGGGCCAGAAAAATTAAAAAGTGATGCAGAGCTTAGAAAAAATTTAAAAACAAAAATACCTAAAAAATATTTGCCAATGTGGCTAAGAGAGAGGGAAATTGAAACTAGGCAGGTTGAACACGTTGATTTGCTCAAGGCAGAAAAATTACCCCCTTACAGAAGTGCTTGGATGAAGCCAACAGGCAAATTGCCTACCAATGAAAGGATTCACCAAGCATTGCTTTTGTATGTATCAGACATGGGATTGTTGGGAGCAGCCATTAATCCTCACGAAGTAAATTTCATGTCTAAAAATTTTCAAAGCGCAAGTTTAGACCATGTTATGTGGTTTCACGGCAAGGTTAATTTTAACAACTGGGTATTGCATCAAATGCACAGCCCCATATCTTCAAATGCAAGAGGGTTTTCAAGAGGGTCGATCTACACAAAAGCAGGCAAACTTATTGCATCCACGGCTCAAGAGGGATTGATGAGAGTCTGGGAGTAGTCATTAAATATGTCGGTGCTGAGAAACAACTTTTTTATAAATACATTTTTATTCGCAACATTAATTTGGATATCACCTGAAACCAAAGCTGCTGAGTCTAGCCAAGTAACAATATTTGTTGCCAAGGAAATTATTACCTTAAATGCGTCTAATCTTATAGTTGAGGCTGTGGCAGTTCAAGGTTCTGAAATCATTAAGGTAGGCTCACAAAAAGAGCTCCTAGAAATGTATCCATCAGCCAACACAACTTTTGAATATGAAGATGAAATAATTATTCCTGGTTTTATCGAGCATCATATTCATCCTTTTTTGGCAGCTGTAACGATGAACTCTGAAATTATTGCTATAGATGATTGGCAATTGCCATCAAAAATTTCTAAGGGAGTTCAGGATAGAGCAAATTATCTGACGAGATTAAAAACAGCAGAAATAAACTTATCTGAAAATCAGCCATTAATTTCATGGGGATTTCATCATTATTTCCATGGTCGATTAACTAAGGATGATCTGGATAAAATTTCTCTAACCAGACCTATTATTATTATTCATAGGTCATTCCATGAATTTATTTTAAACACTCCAGCAATGAAATTGCTGGGAATAAGGCAGGAAGCTTTTCCAGATATAGGAGAGGAAAGCCATCTTGCAAATTTTGATGAAGGGCATTTTTCTGAGCGGGGAGCAATGCTAGTCTTGCCTAATCTGATGAGAGTTTTGGCGGTCCCTCAAAAAATTATTATAGGGCTTAACAAAACAAAAGATTATCTATACAGCAACGGTATTACCGTCATTGGAAATCCTGGCTCTATGTATAACAAAAACCTACAAGCAGCTAAGAATCTTACTTTTGGAAGTTTGAATACTCAATTTGAATCATATTTTTTTCCAAGTGCATTAAACCTAGTAGAGCAATTTGAGACTAATGAAATCTTGGATGCTGCTAGAGAACAAATAAGTTGGGGAGCTGGTAAATTAAGTTTTCTGCCTAAACACATCAAACTTTTCACAGATGGAGCAATGTATTCTCAGAATATGGTAATGAGAGATGGTTATCTTGATGGTCATGAAGGTTCCTGGCTGATGGATGGTAAAACTTACTCAGATCTTTTTAAGATTTTCTGGGATGATGGATATCAAATTCATATTCATCAAAATGGTGATGCTGGATTAGACAGGCTATTAAATAATTTAGAGCAGAACATGCTGTCAAATCCAAGAGAAGATCATCGAACGACAGTTGTTCACTTTGGATATTCAGCAAAAGATCAGTTAGCAAAAATTAAAGAATTAGGAGCTGTAATTAGTGCTAATCCATATTATGTAACTGCTCTATCAGACTTATACAGTAGAAAAGGTGTTGGTTATGAAAGATCTCAGGAAATGGTCAGATTGGGAGACGCTATAAAAGAAGATATTACAGTGGCACTTCATTCAGACATGCCAATGGCTCCTGCTTCTCCATTGTTGCTTATGCATTCTGCTGTTAATAGAAATAATCTTGCTGGAAAAGTTTCTGGTCCTGAGCAAAGAATTTCAGCTGTTGATGCTTTAAGAGCTGTCACTATAAATGCTGCATATGTCTTAAGACTTGAAAAGATGTATGGATCTATTGAGGTTGGGAAATTTGCCAATTTCACTATTCTTGCAAAGAATCCTTTAACAGTAGACCCATTAGATATTAAGGATATTCAAGTCATTGGAACTGTTGTGAAAGGGGTCCAACATTCCCAGCAAAAATAAGTAAAGTTTTTCTTCAAAACATTAGAGTGCAGAAAATTCTTTTAAAGCTTGTTATAGTTATTTTTTAAATTCATCACTGTAAATTATGTTATCTATTTTTAAAAAAAAATTATTCGCTGATATTTCCGGTAATGCAGAAGACATGCCTCCACATGTATCTGCTGTTCTCTGCTTAATGATCGAGATTGCCAGATTGGATGGAAAAATAGATGAGAATGAAATTGATGAGATTAAAGGTTTTTATCTGAAACTTTACCCAGATGGCAATTTTTCAGAAGCATTTAAGGAGCTGAAGGATTGGACCAGTCACAAAGAATCTTTTAATCCCTTTATTAACATTATAAATAGTAGTTGCACTAAAAGAATGAAATTAGAAATCCTATCTAATATTTGGGATGTAATTTTATCTGATGATAATGTCGATCCTTACGAGGATTCACTTTTTATGCAGATAGGTGATTTATTACTTATTAACAAGGATGAGCTTGTAAACATCAAGACTTAGAAGTTAATTAGCTTTTCTTAAGTGCTCCAATAAAACCTCCTCAAATTGGCTGAGAATTTCAGGCTCTATTAAGTGCCTCATATTATCTATAATTTCTAATTGACTATGAGGCATTAACTTATGCATTTTGTATGCATTTTTTAGCTGAATCATTGGGTCATGTCTGCCATGAATAATTAAAGTAGGCGCTTTAATTTTTTTTATCTTATCAAGCCTGCCCTTGGAGGCAAGAATTGCTAATAGTTGCCTAGCGTATCCCGATCCGTCTTGCGCTCGATCAAAATTCTTAATTGTTTCTGCTCGAAATTCAGGGGTATCAACCACTCGACCCTCCATTCCAATCAACCCAATAATTTTTATCTCTCTTTCTAGTACCTCTTCTATTGATGCATTTGGATTTTTAGATCTCTCCATCATTAGGTCTCGCACTGCTTTTGTAGGGGCATTCAGGGGGCTGGGTGTTGATGCGGTTGAAGCAATTAAGGTAAAAGATTTAACTTTTTCTGGATATTGAGCGCTTATAATCTGCGCAATCATTCCGCCCATGGAAGTACCCAAAACATGAGCTTGTTTGATATGTAGGGCTTCCAGTAATTTGATCCCATCCTCAGCCATGTCATCGATGGTATATTCAGATTCAATGGGCAAGCGTAAAAAATATTTAATGTAATCTAGGACAAAAGATGGTTCACCAGTAAATCTTGAAGAAAGACCGACATCTCTATTGTCATAAGTAATAGGTCTAAAATTATTAGCTTGTAAAAAATCTATTAAATGAGGTGGCCAATGAACAAGCTGGGCACCAAGACCGTGAACTAGAAGCATTGGGTCTCCGTCCTCTGGCCCGTAGTCACGGTAAAAAATTTTTACGCCATTATTTTCAGCAAAGCCTTCTGTATATTTTTGACTTATATCCACGAATAATTAACTCTTCTTAATAAGTATATTTTTATACTAATCTACGCAGCTAATATTACCAACAGTTCTTAAGACTGATATAGTCATTGGACATTTATGAGCCCACAAATAGTTTCAAATAAAATTAGAGCAGCCTATGGCATCGGCGATTATGCAATTTGTCTTTATTGGAGCGGGGTAGGTTTATACCTTTTATATTTTTATACCGACATAGTTGGCATAACACCTTTAATGGCTGGATGGATATACGCTCTAGGAATAGCCTGGGATGCAGTTACCGATCCCTTCATGGGCTACCTTGCAGAACGAACTAGAACTAAGATGGGCAGCTATAGACCTTATATTTTTTATGGTGCAATTCCGTTAGCCTTTTCATTTGTGCTGTTGTTCTGGGTCCCACCATTTGCAGGCAATACACTCTTTATTTTTCTCTTGGTTGTTAATTTAGTTCACAGAACCTGCTTTACTATTGTAAGCGTCCCATACTCATCTTTAACTGCTAGGATCACTGATGACAGTGATGAGCGCACCAAGCTCACAACCGCTCGGATGATAGGGGCATCTTTTGGGACGCTAACAGTTTCAGCTTTAGGTTTTCCAATAGTACTCTGGTTCGGTGGAGGCGAAGAAGCTCTTGGATTTGTATTCCTAGGAATGATTTGCGGCCTAGCAGCTGTTCTTGTTCTCAGTATTACAGTTAGGTTTGTCGAAGAAAGAAACTTTAATTTTACAGCAGCGCAGTTACCTAGTTTTTTGAAAGTATCCAAATCAGTTGCTAAAAATTATCCATTTTGGATTGTTTTCGGATCAATTTTAATTCTTGTATCAACTTCCATCATGTTTAATAACAACTTAATTTATTTTGTTAAATACTCGCTTGATCTCCACCAGTATCAAGGTTTAATCTTGGGTGTGAGCAGTGGAGCTGCTCTTTTAGCCATTCCTTTCTGGGCATTTGCTGCATTAAAAATTGGTAAAAGAAATTCTTGGATGATCGCTATGGTTCTTTTGCTAATTGGATTTCTAATTTTCTATTTCTATCCAATCGCCTCTTTAACTGAGCTGCTTCTTATTCTTGGTTTTATTGGCATTGGCAATGGTGCCACCGGAGTTTTATTTTGGTCAATGCTTCCAGATACAATTGAGTATGGAGAGTGGAAGACTGGCATTCGAACAGAATCATCTTTATACGGATTTATGACTTTTGCTCAAAAAGGTGCAATAGCATTTGCAGCCCTTCTTTTAGGCATGGCACTAACTCAAATTGGCTTTGAGCCAAATCAAATTCAGTCAGATCAAACCTTGTCAGGTTTGAAATTCATTATGACTTGGATACCTCTGACTGGCATCTTGATTAGCTTTGCATTGGTTTCTTTCTACCCAATTGATAAAACTTTTCATCAACAATTAATTAACGAAATCAAAGAAAGAAAAGACAACAATGCAACAAATTAAATGGGGCATTATAGGGCCTGGGTCAATCGCAACAGCATTTGCTCATTCCATTAAAAATGTAGCTAACTCTAAATTAATCAGCGTCTTTGGAAGGAATATTGAAAAAGCTAAAAATTTTGCCAATGAGTTTCAAATTTCTTCCCATAATAATCTAGAGGATTTTATTTCTTCTCCTGACTTGGATGCTGTTTATATTGCCACTCCACATAGCGAGCATTTCGTCTTTACACTGGAAGCCATTAAACATGGTAAGCATGTTTTGTGCGAAAAGCCTTTTACAATGAATGCCTATGAGAGCATGGTATTAATTGATCTAGCTCAAACTTCAAAAGTTTTTTTGATGGAAGCTTTTATGTACAGAACTCATCCGCAAACAGCAAATATTTTAAATAATTTGAATTTTATTTCAGATTGCAATAAAAAAATATTGATTGAAGCCTCATTTGGGTTTCAGGCAGAGGTGCCTGACGATCACAGGCTAAGAAATCCAAATCTGGGTGGCGGTGCAATATTGGATGTAGGATGTTATCCATTAACTATGTGTAAATTAATTGCTGGACACCTTCAAGGGCTTCCATTTGCAGATCCCTTGAACTTAAAAGCAGAAGGCATGCTAGATGAAACAGGCGTTGACCTTAAATCAAATGCACATCTTATTTTTGCAGGCAATATCGAAGCAAAAATTAGCTGTGCCATTAATGAAGAGCTTTCAAATAACTTAGTTATTTCCAGCAATTCAAAAAGTATAACTATTTCTGAGCCATGGCATTGCGGTCAATTCCAAGACGGTCAATCATCAATTGTATTAGCTGATTCCAATGGAGCTCATAGGGAAATTAAAGTTAGTGATGGAGTAGGTCTTTTTGCTAGAGAAATTGAGCATGCTGCAGATTCTATTATAAACAAAGATCTTGAATCACATCTGATTTCACATGCAGATACTCAAAGCAATATGTTTTGGCTTGATCAATGGAGGGAGGAGATAAAAATTGATTGCCCAAAAAGCTCCCTTCATCACTCTCCTATACTTAAATCTAAAGCTTTTTTAAATCAATCTGCGTGCTTAGAAAATATAGAAATACCAGGATTAAATAAACTAGGATC
>Ga0209054_1001431_pt1 | contig 13264 bp, 10 predicted proteins | sample SaaInlV_DNA_200m_FD_184689 | JGI IMG/M metagenome (GOLD analysis project Ga0209054, IMG submission 184689) | Marine microbial communities from expanding oxygen minimum zones in the Saanich Inlet - SI075_LV_DNA_200m (SPAdes) (version 2) | ecosystem: Environmental > Aquatic > Marine > Unclassified... | reverse complement strand
AGTAGCTACGCCCTGCATGATCGCCGTGCCATCCATGTTGATGGTCGCGCCAAGTGGTACGGTAAAAGAAGCCACCTCGTTCTTGACCCCAAGACGGTGCTCTACGGTTTCGAGTGTTACCGGCAAAGTGGCGTTAGACGAACTGGTAGAAAAGGCGTAGGCCATCACTGGATAAAAGTTGCGATAAAACACAATGGGATTCAGGTTTGCAACAAAACGCACCATCATTGCGTAGGTCAGCAAGAAGTGAAGTACCAGGACACCGGCAACGGTGAGGAAATACCTGATGAGGTCTGTGATGGCTGAAAATCCCATGTTAGAAAACAACGCTAGCATCAGGCAAAAAACGCCAACCGGTGCGATGGCCATCAACATCATGATCATCCTCATGATAATATCGTTCCAGTCATTCAGCGTTTCACGAACACGCTGGCCACTCGAACCACTTTTCGCGATAGCAACCCCCACCAGAATTGCAAACACTATCACCTGTAGCATGTTTCCTTCGGCCATTGCTTTCACCGGATTCGTAGGAACAATTGCGACAATTACTTCTTTAAGCGGGGGACTTTCTTTAGCCACAAAAACAGCATCGGTCGTCAGCGCCATGCCCATTCCAGGGTCAACGATGTTGGCCACGGTCAACGCTAGCGTTATGGCAATGGCCGTGGTGAAAAGGTACAGACCTACCGTTTTAATGCCTATACGACCCAGACTGGATCCGTCAGACAAATTGCTGGCACCGCAGACAAGAGACACAAATACTAGAGGAACAACCAGCAACTTCAGGCTGGCGACAAATGCTTTACCGCCGATATCGAATAGGCCATTCACCCCATAAACCATGATCGGGTTGGTGTCGGCCAAATCAATGGCATGTATTAATGAACCGAGCAGCAACCCGCCGGCCATCCCAATCAGGATATTTCGGGTTAGTGTTGCTCGCTCAATCATTAATCCGCTTCCAGCATTTCAAAATCTGCTTTTCCTACACCACATTCAGGGCATACCCAATCCTCTGGAATATCATCCCAGAGAGTGCCTGGTGCAATACCTTCTTCTTCCAATCCTTCTGCTTCGTCATAAATAAAGCCGCACACAATACACTGCCATTTCTTCATCGAGTCGAGATTCTCCTAACCTTTCTTTTTGGATATTGCTTTTGAACAATAATTCACTTTACGGTCCTAGTCTGTTGTTGAAGGACCCGTCGAGCGACGTATACTACATCAATTGTCATCCCCTTGAAATAAAGTGACGCCACGCCTTAAGCAACTCAAGACCGCGATAAACAACCGTTTCCCGCCATTGAAACAGTTCGTTTCCCTAACCCGATTTGATCGTCCTATCGGTATCTATCTGCTGCTATGGCCAACGCTCACGGCCCTATGGATTGCCTCAGAGGGTTGGCCCGGATGGCACCTGCTTTTAGTGTTCGCACTGGGTACCGTTTTGACCCGTTCCGCCGGATGTATCATTAACGATCTTGCAGACATGAAGTTCGATGGGAGCGTCAAGCGTACACAGGACAGACCATTAATCTCGGGGAAGGTGGCCCCCCTGGAGGCATTGCTGCTCGCAGGTAGCATTGCTTTTTTCGCTTTACTGCTGGTGCTGACAACTAACATCTATACCGTCTACATGTCTGTGTTCGCGGTGATAATTGCTGTCATCTATCCTTTTATGAAGCGCTATACCTATCTGCCGCAGGCATTCCTTGGAATCGCATTCTCCTGGGGGATACCCATGACCTTCACCGCGGTTAGCAATGAGATCGCAAATGTTGCGTGGTTATTGCTGATCGCGAATCTCCTTTGGGTGGTTGCCTATGACACACAATACGCCATGGTCGACCGGGACGACGATATCAAACTGGGCCTCAAGTCCACAGCCATTCTATTCGCCGAACTGGACAGATCCATGATCGCGATCCTCCAGGTATCGTTTGTCGCTACGCTACTGCTGGTAGCCCGTTCGGTTGAGCTTTCTGTCTATTATTACTTGGGGCTTAGCGGCGCCATCGGGCTTTTCATCTACCAGCACTACCTCACATGGAACCGGTCCCGTGAAGGCTGCTTTAAGGCTTTTCTAAACAACCACTGGGTAGGACTTAGCGTCTTCCTCGGGATCGTTGCTCACTACTCTTTAAATTAAGACCTAATATCAATGGGTTATGATGATAGAGATCTGGATCTGACAATATCTTGTACCTAAACCTGTAAGGAAGCGGTCACTAACTACCTATGACCTCTACACTGCAGACGAGTGTTTCCTGACGGGTACCGGTGCCGAGCTGATCCCGGTAAAGGAAATATCCAGCAGGCAGATCCGCAACACGCCTGGTTTAACTAACCTCCACCTGTTAAAAATTGATTGAATGTCATGGGCAGGCATCTGCCTGTGCTAGTATTTCGCGCGGCCGAAGGGGGATTCGTTGATATCTCGATACCTACAAATCGCGACAACTGCGATAGACACAACCAACCAGATTACAGGGAAAGCAATAGCCTGGCTCACCCTGGTGATGGTAGTAGTCACCTGCGCGGTGGTGACCGCGCGATACCTTTTTAATTTCGGCTCAATCGGGTTGCAGGAAAGCGTCATCTATATGCATGGCGCTGTCTTCATGCTGGGAATCGCATTCACGCTAAAAGAACAGGGCCATGTTCGCGTTGACGTTCTTTATGAAAAGTTTCCACCACGGGTAAAGGTTTGCATAGATATCGCCGGTCATCTGTTATTTCTGATTCCATTTTCCATTTTCATTCTTTGGACAAGCCTGGAGTACGTGTCATTTTCCTGGTCACTGCGGGAATCTTCCGGACAGCCTGGCGGTTTACCCGGTGTCTATCTGATCAAAGGTTTGATACCCGCTATGGCATTTCTATTATTGCTGCAGGGAATATCCGAAATATTGAAAGGCTTTCTCTCATTGACACCCGGCCTTGGTAAATAACATTGGCGACCATTCTCCTTTTTCTTGCGATCTTTGTTGTACTAATTCTGGGTTATCCGGTGGCACTATCACTCGCCGGCACTGCGCTGATCGCCGCTGCCATCGGTATCGCCACCGGAAGTTTTGAACCCGCGTTTCTCACTGCAATGCCCAGCCGTCTGTTCGGCATCATCACAAACCAAACCCTGATCGCTGTACCCCTGTTCATCCTGATGGGCGTAACCCTGGAGAAAACCCGAATAGCGCAACACCTACTCGACAGCATGAGTCGAGTATTTGGCGGCTTGCCCGGAGGGCTGGGATTATCAGTCACTATCGTTGGGATGCTGATGGCAGCAAGTACAGGCATCGTTGGCGCTACAGTTGTGACGATGGGTCTGATGTCTCTGCCCGCCATGTTAAATGCTCGTTACAATGTGCCCCTGGCTACTGGCACCATCTGCGCCACAGGAACATTAGGACAGATTATTCCGCCCTCCATCGCGCTGGTTCTACTCGGGGATGTGCTGTCAAACGCCTATCAACAAGCCCAGCTATCAGTGGGTATCTTCAATCCGAAAACAGTCTCCGTGGGTCACCTGTTTGCCGGGGCAATCATTCCAGGTCTGGTGTTGGTTTTTCTTTACACCATTTATATCGTTTCCACAGCAACATTAAACCCTGAGAAGGCGCCTCCGGTGAAGACTGGCAATATTACCTTTACGCTAATGATGGGTAGCATATTCCCACCTCTGTTTTTAATCATCGCAGTGCTGGGGTCAATATTAGCTGGTATTGCTACGCCAACCGAGGCTGCCGGTGTTGGCGCCATGGGCGCGCTTACCCTGGCAGCAATTCGGCGCGAACTGTCACTCAGGCATCTACAGGAGATCGCCCTGTCCACCACAAAGACCACCGCCATGGTGTTCTTTATCCTGATCGGCGCTTCAATGTTCTCTCTGGTCTTTCGAGGCTATGGCGGGGATGAACTGGTACACGGCTGGTTATCCGGACTGCCTGGCGGCGTTATTGGCGCAACTGTCGTGGTGATGTTGGTTATCTTCCTGCTTGGATTCATCCTGGACTTCATTGAGATCACTTTTGTCGTGGTACCCATTGTTGGTCCAGTGCTAATGGTTCTGGGAATCGACCCCATCTGGCTGGGCATCATGATCGCGATAAACCTGCAGACCTCCTTCCTGACTCCACCGTTCGGGTTTGCGCTATTCTATCTTCGTGGCGTTGCGCCTCCTGAGGTCGCGACCAGTGATATTTACCGGGGAGTTATTCCATTCATTGCTATTCAATTGATGATGCTTGTCGTTCTGGCATTCCTGCCTGAACTGGCGACCTGGTTACCTTCCAGGATCTACGGTTAGTCAACAACACCGACACCTGCTACCTCGGTGAACTCAAACACTTGTTCGAATCGGTGCATTGCCTGCAACACTGAAAGATCATGGCGTTGCCTACCGATAATCTGCAGCGCGAGCGGCAATCCTGCATTGCTCTTGCCGATTGGTACCACGCCGGTCGGATTTCGCGTCATGTTAAGGCCTACGGTAAAGCCTACCCAGCCCGGCGTTTCCTGGCCATTAACCACGCCTTCATCTTCAACCGTCGGGGTATGACCGCAGACCGCGGGTGTCACTATCAACGGTGCTGCTTCAAATGCCTGCTCAAGTTTGTAGTTAAGATGATGACAGGCATCAATCGCCTGTGCGTAGGCGGCGCCCGTCATTTTTGTACCCATCTCAATCATCTTCCGAAGCTGCGGGTCGATTCGCTCCCACTCCTTGGTGCCCATCAGGTGCTGCTGTGCACGGGCTCTGGCACTTGTCCAGAACACCAGCCAGTCCTGGACTGGGTCTGTTTCCCAGATATTGTCATTCTCAATAATAGTAACGCCAGCCGCCTCCAGTTTCGAAATCGCCGCCTCACTGTGCGCCATAATTTCTTTATCAACCGTCGCGAACCCCATGGTCGGTGACCAGACTATTGATTCCGGTAAACCAGCGCTTTGCACCCCTTCCAGCCAGCTGTCAGATTTATCACATTGAGCAAAGATATCTGTGGCGAGATCGCCCACGGTAACATCAAGGGCCGCGGCGGTTTCCAGGCTCGTTCTTGCCATCGGTCCCTTGACGGTCAGTAAGCCGCTGCCAGGCGGCAACTTTCCACCATTGGGTATCCGCCCCTGTGAGGTCTTTATGCCACTCAGGCCACACAATGCGGCTGGAATACGAATAGAGCCGCCGCCATCCGACCCAGTGGCAAGCGGCACGAGACCCGCAGCTAGCGCTGCAGCTGTGCCTCCCGATGATCCACCCGGGGTATGACCGAGGCTCCAGGGGTTGCGCGTGATGCCAAAGGGCACATTGTCTGTCTTGCCACGATGTCCAAATTCTGGCGTATTGGTCTTTCCAACAACCACACAGCCCGCAGCCTTCAGCCTCCGAACGAGTTCGGAGTCCTGCTCGGCTTCCGGGTCACCGATGTGCAGATCAGACCCGAAAGACGTCACATATCCGGCAGCATCTTCCAGATCCTTAACACCGATAGGAATGCCAGCGAGCGGTAAGTTCTCACCCCTGCCCAGCGCAGTATCAATCGCTAATGCTTCTGCCAGTGCTCGTTCGGGGTTAACCGAACAAAAACTGTTTAGCTGTCCATCAACTTTCTCAATATTCTCAAGCGCAGCAGCAGTCACTTCGACCGCACTCATATCACCGCCACGAATTTGCCTGACCAGTTCAACTATACTTGTTTGACGAAAATCCATAGGGGCTCTCTTTTATCTAAAGATAGGCGGAAATTGCCTGTGCATATTGTTCAATAGTATCTTCACAAGCCGCCGTTTCATCGTTAGGCGCAGTGAGGATCATCCTTTCGACATCATGTTCAAGTAAATAATCGATATACTGCGGCGTAGGGGGTAAACCCATGGCAGAAATAATCGTCTTGGGTTTGCCCATTTCGGCTTCAAGACGACGCAGTGTCTGCTGATCTTCTCCCAGGGTTTCAAGCGGTGTCTGCTTACCCACCATCGAGTCATGCCACTGCATTGCAAAAACTGGCATCCAGCCACCCGCGATTTTTACTGCTCTGTTTAATATGTTCGGCCCCGCACCAGCCAAAGAAAGTTCAGGATAAGGTGATTGAACGGGCTTCGGCCACATCCAGCTAGGCTGTATATCAAAATGTTTTCCGTGAAACGTTGCTTCTTCTTCCGACCAAAACGCCTTCATCACTTCGACGGATTCCTGGGTCACAGAAAATCGATCGCTGAAGCGGACGCCATGATGTTCCATCTCAGGCGGATTCCAGCCCGCGCCGATGCCGAACACCACGCGTCCCCCGGAAATCTGGTCAATCGTTGCAAGTGATTTTGCGCAGTTAATAGGATTGTGTTGGGGCAAGATGCAAATCGCTGTGCCCAGCTTGATAGTGCTGGTCACTGAAGCGGCCGCGGCCATCGCTACAAAAGGGTCATACATACTCTTGTAGATCAGCGGGACTTCATCGCCAATGGGGAAGTCTGTCGATACGGGGATATGGGAATGTTCCGACACAAAAAAAGACTCAAAGCCCAACTGCTCCGCTTTCTGTGCAGCGAGATGCGGGGGCATTCCGGTAGCCGTGGAGAATATACTGATACCGAACTTCATAGATCTTCCCTCTGAATAACTTTCGCCGGTTACTACATCGAATAAATGCTGGGGTTTACCTATAAGGGATGAACCTGAACAGGAAGGTTAGTAATACCGCGGACAAAGCTGGACCGAAGACGCTCCGGCTCACCGACAACTTCTACCTTATGAAAGCGCTTCAGGATCTCTTCCCAGACAATTCTTAGCTGCATCTCTGCCAGCCTATTGCCCATACAACGGTGAATACCAAATCCAAACGATAGATGGTGTCGCGCATTGGGTCGGTCGATAATAAAGGCACTCGGATTATCGATAACCTCTTCGTCTCTATTACCTGAGATGTACCACATCAACAGCTGCTCGCCTTTCCTGATTTTCTTACCACGAAGCTCTACATCCTGGTTAGCCGTTCTTCGCATATAGGGCAGAGGTGTCTGCCAACGGATGATTTCTGCCACCATGTTGGGGATAAGTTCGGGATTGTTACGCAACTTGTCATACTCTTCAGGGTTCTGGTTCAGCGCCAGTACACCACCGCTGATAGAGTTCCTGGTGGTATCGTTACCGCCAACAATCAACAGGATAAGATTACCCAGAAACTCATAGGGTGCCATATTTTTCGTATCTTCTCCGTGGGCCAACATGGAAATAAGGTCTGACCCGGGGTTATCCATCGCCGCCCGTTCATTCCAGAGTCGCGTAAAGTAAGCCAGACACTCCAACAGCTCGTCTCTTCTTTGCTCAGCTGTATCGACAATACCTGTACCCGGTGGGGCAGTGGCTACATCGGACCAGCGAGTCAGCATACGGCGATCTTCGAACGGGAAATCAAACAGGGTAGCGAGCATTTGAGTTGTCAGTTCAATGGAGACCAGATCAACCCAGTTAAAAGTTTCAGCGACTGGCAGGCCGTCAAGAATGGTGCCGGCTCGCTCTCTGATGAGAGATTGCATCTTCGCGAGATTCGGCGGGGCAACGACGCTACTGACTGTTGCCCGCTGCAGGTCGTGCTTAGGTGGATCCATAGCGATGAAATTGGAGAAATCAACACCAGCTGGGCCCGGTTCTAAATCAATTCTCGGCCCAAGGGTTATGCCACTGGCGGACGAGAACAGCTCATGATTCTTATCCACATACATAATGTCTTCAAATTTTGTAATCGACCAGTAGCGGCCGGTCATTGGTAATTCGTTCATATGAACCGGATCTTCTTCCCGAAGGCGCTTAAAGTGAGCCTCATGGATATCCATCTGGAACAGTCGTCCATCGATAGGATTAATCTCTTCAATCGGCACCGAGTACGGGTCTTCAATGACCGGAGGCGCATCGTGCCGCAGGAAAGGATTGTTGTAGATGGTAGATTCCGATTCCTTTTTCTGCTCACTCATCTTCGTTTGCTCATCTGTGGTAGGCGAGGCACTTATTCCTCATTGGGTATCCGATAGAAACGCTACCTGCCATTATTTAATTTTCGTCGATCTAACCCCAGCAAACTAAATAGACAACCCTATTCAGCCGCCCTGGCGTTGATATACGCTCGCTCCGAAATTTCGTGATACGACAAGGCGCCATCACGGTAGATCTGGTACGAATTATAGATTCTCTTCGCGAGCTCATCGTTCGGGTCAACAATTTCTTCTGTCATAGCGTATGAAATCTTGCGAATTCCCAAGAGTACATCCTCTGGCAATCGACGCAGCTCAACGCCATGTATGTCAACCAACTCACGAAGCGCCGCATTGTTTCGGGCTGTATATTCGGCCAGGAGGTCAGCGCTCACTGCCAATGATGCATTTTCAACAATGGCTTGAAGATCAAGTGGGAGCTCGTCCCACGCTTCCTTGTTTATAATCAGCTCAAGGTTCGGGCCGGGTTCCTGCCAGCCAGGGTAGTAATAATACTTCGCCACCTGGTGAAGCCCGAACGCAAGATCATTATAGGGCCCGACCCATTCCGTCGCATCGATTACGCCGGTTTGCATACTCGTAAATATCTCGCCGCCGGGCAGATTGATTGCTGTACCACCGGCGCGGCTAAACACCTCACCGCCAAGCCCAGGAATACGCATTTTCATACCCTTGAGATCGTCCAGGGAGTTGATCTCCTTGTTGAACCAGCCCGCCATCTGGACCCCAGTATTCCCGCCCGCGATGGGTACAAGGTTATATTTCGCATAAAGTTCACGCCACAGCTCCATACCACCACCATGGAACAACCACCCATTCATCTCCTGGGCAGTCAGCCCAAATGGCAACGTTGTGAAAAACTGAGCGATGGGCACTTTGCCTTTCCAGTAGTAGGCAGCGCCGTGGCCCATCTGGACCGTGCCCTGTGATACAGCCTCGAAGACCTCCAGTGCAGGAACGATCTCACCTGCACCATAGACTTTAATATCGAGCCGTCCATTGCTCATTGTCTTTATCTTCTTTGCCATCGTTTCAGGCGCAATACCCATGCCTGGAAGATTCTTTGGCCAGGTGGTTACCATTCGCCATTCATAGATCTTCTGCGGCGCAGTAGCACCATCGGTAGCGACTGGTTCTTGCGTCCCGCCACAAGAACCAAGCAAGACCAGCAATGAAAGCGTAAAATTTCTTAACATCATAAGTTTTTGTTCCGGGACTCTATGGTATGCATTGTACTGCTCGAATTAGGTGCTGCGTAGACTATCCGAGGGCCTCGAGGTTAGCATAACTCATCACCAGCCACTTGCTGCCTTCGGAAAAGTTAACCTGCACGCGGGCCGACGATCCCTCACCCTCATAATTCAGGATAACACCTTCGCCAAATTTCTGGTGAACCACTCGTTGACCGATTTTGAAACCCGTACCCACGACTTCATTGGCAATCCGGGAGGGCGCTGATCTTGGGTAAACCACTGATTTCTGAGGGCGTACTTCCTTTATAACTTCTTCTGGCATTTCACTGATAAAGCGGGAAGGTCGGTTAAACGTTTCACTACCGTTAATACGACGAGATTCTGCGTAGGTCAGGTACAGCTGTCTCATCGCTCGGGTGACGCCGACATAACAGAGCCTTCTCTCTTCTTCCAGCCTTCCTGGTTCTTCCAAAGACATCATATGTGGAAAAAGTCCATCTTCGAGGCCCGAAAGAAATACCAGAGGGAACTCAAGACCTTTGGCACTATGCATGGTCATCAGTTGGACACAATCCTGGTCCGGGTCGCCCTGTCCTTCACCCGCTTCAAGCGCAGCGTGACTTAGGAATTCATCCAGCACGGAGAGATTAGGCACCTCCTGTTCGTCGGGATCGGTGTCAAAAATATAGTCTTCAGAGGGGTCAAAGGTTTTTGCCGCAGTCACCAGTTCAGCCATATTCTCGACCCGGGCCTGGCCACGCTCTCCACCTTCTTTAGCGTGGTAATCTTTCAGTCCCGACACTTCGACAACGACTTCAACCAGTTCACCAAGGTCGGCTTCAGCCGTTTGCTCGTCCAGCTTTTCAATCATCAAAAGAAAAGCAGAAATGGCTTTCCTGGCTCGTCCGGTCAATAGACCTTCGTCCAAAATTTTTGCTGCCGCTTGCCATAAAGGTATTTCGGCTGCCTTCGCGAGCACCCTGATTTCTGCAACACTTTTCCCGCCGATACCCCGCGGCGGTGTGTTGACCACTCGCTCAAACGCGGCGTCAGCATCCCGGTTACTGACCAATCTCATGTAAGCCAACACGTTGCGAATCTCTACCCGTTCAAAAAAACGTTGCCCACCGTAGATACGGTAGGGCATCTGGGCCCGCAACAAAGCTTCTTCCAATACCCGCGACTGTGCGTTAGATCGATAGAGAATGGCCGATTCCGAGTAAAGGTTACCACTATCCGACCAGGACTTTATCCGCTCGACGATATAACGCGCCTCATCAATTTCGTTATATCCCGCATATAGCTGTATGGGATCACCATCACCCATATCGGTCCAAAGTTCTTTCCCCAGACGACCCGTATTCTGGTCAATCAATCCATTGGCTGCCGTCAGAATGTTCGACGTAGACCGGTAGTTCTGTTCAAGTCTGACTGTCGAAGCATTCGAAAAATCTTTAGTGAACTGCTGGATGTTCTCAATTTTCGCACCCCGCCAACCGTAAATAGACTGGTCATCATCACCCACGACCATCAGGTTATCTCTGTTACCAGCAAGAACCCGGAGCCAGGCATATTGAATGGTGTTGGTATCCTGGAACTCGTCAACCAGCAGGGCAGCGAAGCGATCCTGGTAGTGCTTCAGGACCACTGGGTTTTTAAGCCAGAGTTCATGGGCTCGCAGCAAAAGTTCCGCAAAGTCGACCATGCCACCGCGCCGGCAGGCCTCTTCATACGCCCGGTAGATTCCCAGATGGGTTTTCAGGTATAGGTCACCATAATCCTCAATACTGGAGGGTCGAAGCCCTTCATCTTTCTGGCCATTGATCCACCATAGGGCTTGCCTGGCAGGCCACTTCTTCTCATCGACATCAAGACTGATCATCACCCGTTTGACCAGGCGAAGCTGGTCATCAGCATCCAGTATCTGGAAATTTTGAGGCAGGCCTGCCTCGCGGTGATGGGCTCTTAACAAGCGGTGCGCAATGCCATGAAAGGTCCCTACCCACATGCCTCTTGCTGGAATGGCGAGCAGTTGTTCGAGTCTGCCTCGCATTTCTGCCGCCGCCTTGTTGGTAAAGGTAACGGCAAGAATACTGTATGGAGACAGCTCTTCTCTCTGGATCAGCCAGGCGATTCTATGGATCAGCACACGTGTTTTGCCACTACCTGCGCCCGCAAGAATCAGGGAACTACCACGAGGTGCAGCGACAGCCTCGCGTTGTCGTTCATTCAGAGAATCCAGTAGATGGGAGACATCCATGGTTATTCGACAGTCACCGACTTGGCCAGGTTTCGTGGCTGGTCAACGTCCGTGCCTTTATAAACTGCAACATGATAGGCCAATAGTTGCACAGGGATTGTGTAAACGATGGGAGATATCAATGCGGAGCAAGAAGGAACTTTTAGTACCGTGACGCGTTCAGCCTCCCTCATGGTGACATGTTCGTCTGCAAATACAACAAGCTCAGCACCCCTGGCCCGGACCTCTTCAAGGTTTGATTTGAGTTTCTCGATCAGTTCATCCCCCGGTGCTACTGCGACCACCGGCATATCATCATCAACCAGGGCGAGCGGGCCATGCTTCAACTCGCCAGCGGGGTAACCCTCTGCATGTATATAGGAGATCTCTTTCAGCTTCAGCGCCCCTTCAAGCGCAATGGGATAATGGCTGCCGCGTCCCAGGAACAGTGCGTGGTCCTTATCAACAAATTTTTCAGCAATATGACGGATCTGGTCATCAAGTTTTAAGGTCGACTTCACAACATCCGGCAGGGTCCTTAACGCTTCCACCAGTTCACGGTGCCCAGCATCATCAAGCTCATTGTACTGGCCTATTGCCCCTACAAGCAGCAATAAATCAACCAGCTGGTTGGTGAAGGCTTTCGTTGACGCCACGCAGATCTCTATGCCAGCTTCCAGCATTAGGGACAGATCGCTCTCTCTGACCAGGGTGCTGTTAGGGACATTACACAGACAAAGGCTGGCAATATAATTCTTGTCTTTGGCATTCCGCAGTGCCGCCAGCGTATCGGCGGTTTCACCGGACTGGGATATCGTCACCAGCAACGTCTTTGGAAGAACCACTGTTTTTCGATAACGAAGCTCGCTCGCTATCTCAACCTGGCAAGGAATACCGGCATACTCTTCGAACCAGTACTTCGCTACCAGTCCGGTGTAGTAACTGCTGCCGCAGGCAACAATCTGGACAGCTCCAACTTCCCGAAAGACTGATTCTGCTGCAATACCGAATGCATGCGTCAATACATGCTTATCACTCACGCGCCCAGCAAGGGTCCGCTCAATCGCAGCAGGTTGTTCGAAGATTTCCTTCTGCATGTAGTGACGGTAGTTACCCTTATCCGCCCCATCGTGGCGCTCGTCCAGCGTAACTGCGCGACTTTCAACAACATCCTTGTTATGCCCAAAGATGGAGACTTCAGCCGCCGTGATTTCGACGAGCTCTCCTTCTTCCAGAAAAATGAACCTGTCCGTAACCGGTCGCAGGGCCTGGGGATCAGAAGCGATATAGTTTTCACCAATGCCAAGGCCGACGACCAGCGGGCTACCCAGTCGGGCCGCCATCACTCTACCGGGATGATTCTCATCAATGACCGCAACAGCGTAGGCACCTTCCAGTTGATCAAGCAACCGGCCCATCGCATCTCGCAGACTGGACGCGGTCTTCAGTTCGTGATGCAACAGGTGTGCAATCACTTCAGTATCAGTCGCAGACTCAAACACATAACCTTCTTTGGTCAGGTTCTCTCTCAGCGATTCATGGTTTTCAATGATCCCGTTGTGAACGACCGCAATCCCCCCGGATGCGTGTGGGTGGGCATTTAGCTCACTAGGTTCACCGTGAGTAGCCCATCTTGTGTGAGCTATTCCAGACCTGCCAACGGGAGGAGTTTCACGGCAGGCGTCACTCAATTCTGAGACTTTTCCCTGCCTTCTGGTGCGCTGGAGTTTGCCGTCTTGGTTCAACAAGGCGATACCGGCTGAATCGTAACCCCGGTATTCAAGCCGTCTTAAGCCCTCGAGAAGAATCTCACTAACTTCACGTTGCGCAACAACACCGAC
>Ga0209054_1001389_pt1 | contig 13537 bp, 15 predicted proteins | sample SaaInlV_DNA_200m_FD_184689 | JGI IMG/M metagenome (GOLD analysis project Ga0209054, IMG submission 184689) | Marine microbial communities from expanding oxygen minimum zones in the Saanich Inlet - SI075_LV_DNA_200m (SPAdes) (version 2) | ecosystem: Environmental > Aquatic > Marine > Unclassified... | reverse complement strand
TTGCGCGCTGGCGAGTGTCAAACCTTACCGACGCCCGCACTTGCTCGCCTTTCTTGTTGAGAGCTGGGATATTCGGGCATAGCAATGAAGGCGTGCTAGCGCACCATGACTTCGTCAAATATTTCTGTTCCGTCTTCGCTCAACGTAAAAATCAGGGGTCGGGTCTTTGATTTATCATTTCTTACAATATCACTGCCTGAAGCTTAGCTTAAACCAAAGACTCTGGCGTTGCTGATAATACGCATAAACTGAGGCACTCATCATATTGTTTAGAGTTTTGCATGCATCATTTCTTGAAAAGGTCTACAATCCTAAAAATAATTTATTTAAAAAATGGCCAGGAGGTTTATTATGAAGCGTAGTATTAAAGTATTAACTCTGTTATTTACAATGTTTTCTTGCAATATTTATGCGGCTACTTGGAGTGCAACTTGCGACCGAAACAATGCTAACGTTCAAACATGCTGCAATCCAGAGGTTACTACTTGTGCAAGTGGTACAATACCTTTTACTGCATATTCGGGTAGTGCAGCAGGGGGTGGTAATCTACCAGGAAACTCATCACACACTTTTGCTATTAATTGTGGTGGTACAGGTGATAATGCAAATTCCGTCATTTGGAATGTGAATTTGACTACATCAGGAAGCGATAACGTAGCTAGCGCATCTCCATCAGTTCCACCATATTTCGAGGGAACACAGCTACCAGCTACCACAATAACAATTGAAAACGATACAAGTGATACTCACCACGTATATCTCAAGACCGTTGAATGTGGGTATATGGATTAATGGTTCGTAACCGAATGGTTTAGGTTTAATCCTCTACTTTTAACTTCGGTTATTAAAGGGGAAATACATTAGAACTCACAAAAATAAGAGGTTTCTTAGTATGTTCAACGAAGTCAGAAAAATATTCACTAATATTCTCATTTTTTCATCCTTATTATTTAGTTTACCGGCTTCGGCTCAGGAGGGAACCACCCTTTTAGAGGGTAACGATGTTATACAATTAATCGCAGCGACCCATCCAGTTCGTTTTCAAGGACAAGGGGAAACCGGTGTCTATCAGGGACTTAATTATATTCTGTTTAAAGAATCAGGGACAGCGCTTTTTCACCGCGAGGGAACTGTCTATTTCCTTAAGGCCCCCTACGATATCGAAACTGCAACTGCCTACGGGCAGGTTTTGAGCTATTTATATGCAGTAAAGGATTTTAAGCTTTTTGGTCAGCTACATGATTCGCTGCCACCACAGGGACCAAAAGGTGACCAAGGAATACAAGGTCTCGTAGGAGCAGCAGGAAGCTCCTTTAGCTATTCCATGACCTGTGGAACGGGAGGGACCGACGCTTGTAAAGTAGGTTCTGTAGGCCCTGGCCGCGGCTGGATATTTTTTGTGGATTACCATGACGACTATGCGGGCTTTGATTATCTTGAAGCGGCGCCTGCTGACATTGCAACTGTTGTTTGGTGCAATAATGATTCGACTTCACTTTACACGGCGCCAAAAGGGGTTGGACAAGGTAGAGCTAACACGGATGTTATGTTGTTAGGCTGTACCGCTGGTGCTGCTGTTAATGCGAATACTTATGCCACCGCGACTACAACTGCGGGCGAGTGGTTCCTAGGCTCAGTAGGTGAAATGAAATTGATGTATGATAATTTACTAACGGCAGGTGTGAGTGGTTTTGCTCATGTTTCCTACTGGAGTTCGTCGGAGTACGGTAGCGGCAATGCATGGAAACAGAACTTCAACAATGGCAACCAGGACGACGGCAATAAGACCAATGCCTATTTAGTTAGGGCGGTTCGGGCATTTTAACTATTTATCCCTTTAACTCTTTTCTTTTAAGAAAGCCTCTTAACCGAGGCTTTTTTATGTGCTATTCAAATGTTTTAAGACCCAAATCCAAATCCGGTTAAAGGTTTACCATGTGACCATCCGCTAGTTATCGAATGCCAGCAGTGGCTTAAGGAGGGAAGTAGTGCGTCTTAGCTAATCTGTTAGTATTTTATGATATGCTTATTTTATGATATGCTGGGTTTATGTTGTGGATGCTATCCATTAACCCCGTTATTCAAACAGTTATGAACGATAAAAATACCCACAATGGTCGCTTCACGAAGGGCAACAAAGCAGCTGTAGGACGCAAGGCAAAAACGCCAATTAATGCGGAAGCTAAGAAGCTGTTGATGTCTAATTCACTCCCGATATTGCAGAAAGCAATAGATATGGCGCTGATAGATGGTGAGGCAACAATGGTAAAGCTGCTGGTTGATAAGATATTGCCTACTGCAACATTGATACAGCAGGAACTGACAGAAAAATTACTGTTACTAGAAGAGGCACAAAATGACGATACCGCTGAATAATAAGGCATTGCAAGCGCGCCTTGATAGTCTGGCTAATTCTACTCTCGACAAAGAGTTGACGACCATAAGCATCTGTTTCGGCATAGATGCTAAACCGACTTACTCTTTTGATGTTTACCTTGGACCAAAAAACAATGATAATGACAAACAGAGAACTACAACACCGCACCGATAAAAGTCCTTATTGGTTGGTTTGGTTCAGCATTGCCCGATAGCGCGGAACTTTTTTCTAATCCAGAGAATCGACCACTGATTTTTGAATGGATTGATTAACGAGAAAATCGAACAAAAGTCACCTCACTGACACCTCGGGGGAATGTGATATTAGGGCATAACTCTACAGGTCTTGTATCACATAGCTCACACGGATAGAATCAGACAATACGCTATCCTGTCTTAAGGGAGGTGGGCTGGCAAAAATGTCGGCACCTGCTGATGTACATGCGCTGGTATTATCTGATGTATTAGGCGATGAGCTTAGCGCAATAGCAAGTGGCCCTACTGTTGCAGATGCTACGACATTCAGTGATGCGATAAAAGTTTTTACTGATAAACAGCTTTGGGATAAACTGCCTGTTGCCGTGCAAAATCATCTGCAACAAGGCGAGCAAGGAGCGGTTAGCGAAACAGCGAAAGCAGGTGATGACATATTTAAGCATGCCGCTTATACACTGATCGGCAGTAATGCTATCAGTGTGCAGGCAATTATGCACAGTGCGGACACGTTAAATTATCAGCGGCATTTATACAGTGATCAACTAGATGGCGAAGCAAAAGAAGTAGCAAAAGATTTACTGCAATATGCCCATGCCTTGCTAACCAAAGGCATGGATAAACCATTGGCTGTGTTAGCCGGTGGTGAAACCACAGTAACCATGCAGGGAAAGGGGCTAGGTGGACGCAATCAGGAAATGGCACTGGCGTTTGCAATCGCTGCCGAAAAAAAACCGCTTGCAGCAGACTGGGTTTTTTTAAGTGCCGGAACAGATGGCCGGGATGGCCCCACCGATGCTGCTGGAGGCATAGTAGATGCTCAATCAATTACTCGTATGCATGATGCCGGTATAAAAACAGAACAATATTTAGCCAATAATGATGCTTATCATGTTTTACAAAAATCAAAGGATTTGCTGATAACGGGCGCGACAGGAACCAATGTTGCCGACCTGCAGATTTTGCTAATCCAACCCAATACTAAATTATCTCAATCAGGAGACCATAATGTTTAAAAAATCTATGTCCATAAAAGGCTTTGATGATGAAATTTTTCAAGCCATAGAGGAGGAGCATCAACGTCAGGAAGATCACATAGAGCTTATTGCATCAGAAAACTACACTAGCCCACGTGTGCTGGAAGCACTGGGGTCGCAGCTCACCAATAAATACGCGGAAGGCTATCCGGGCAAGCGTTATTATGGCGGTTGTGAATTTGTTGATAAGGCCGAGCAACTGGCTATCGATCGTGCGAAAGAATTATTTGGCGCGGACTATGCAAATGTGCAGCCACATTCAGGTTCACAGGCAAATATGGCGGCGTTTATGGCGATGATTCAGCCCGGTGATACTATCCTGGGTTTAAGTCTAGCAGATGGTGGACATTTAACCCATGGTGCCAAACCCAATTTTTCAGGCAAAATTTACAACGCTATTCAGTATGGCTTGCATCCTGAAACAGGTGAAATTGATTATGATGAAGTGGAAAGGCTTGCCCTCGAGCACAAACCTAAAGTTCTGGTTGCAGGGTTTTCTGCCTATTCGCGTATCTGGGACTGGCAGCGCTTCCGTGATATTGCCGATAAAGTAGGGGCTTATTTAATGGTGGATATGGCGCATGTCGCTGGGCTAGTAGCAGCAGGTTTATACCCTAACCCAGTGCCGATTGCGGATATCGTGACTAGTACAACTCATAAGTCACTACGCGGCCCACGCGGTGGATTGATTGTCTGTAAAAGTAACCCTGAGTTAGAGAAAAAATTAAACTCAAATATCTTCCCAGGTATACAGGGCGGCCCCTTAATGCATGTGATTGCGGCTAAAGCAGTTTCCTTTAAGGAGGCGATGTTGCCAGAGTTTAAATCCTATCAGCAACAAGTGATTAAGAATGCCAAAGCAATGGCAGATGTCTTTATCAAGCGTGGCTTCGATGTTGTATCAGGTGGCACCGATAATCATTTAATGCTGGTTTCGTTAATTCCCAAAGGGATTACCGGCAAAGCGGCTGATGCCGCTCTAGGCAAAGCGCATATTACCGTAAATAAAAATGCCGTGCCGAATGATCCTGAATCACCCTTTGTGACCAGTGGTATCCGTGTAGGTACACCAGCACCGACAACACGTGGGTTCAAAGAGGCTGAAATCACTGAGATAGCAAACTGGATGTGTGATGTGATGGAAAATATGGATGATGATGCAGTGATTTCTGCCGTACGCGAGAAAGTCTCTGCTTTATGTGCGCGTTTTCCAGTGTATAGTCATTAAAAGCGAGTCGCTTATCTTCATTCCTGCGCTTTGCGTGGGAATACCGAACATGAATACTCGATATTACCTGGAAACATAAGCATGTCTGATATTGAAATCGCGCAACAATCAACAATGCTGCCTATCATTGATATAGCAGCAGAAAAATTTAATATTCCCGCTGAAAATCTGGACCCCTACGGTCATTATAAAGCCAAAATATCTTTAGAATATATTGATAGCTTAACGGACAAAAAAGATGGTAAATTAATTTTAGTGACTGCCGTCAGTCCAACGCCGGCTGGTGAAGGAAAAACAACGACTACTGTTGGTTTAGGTGATGCGATGAATCGCCTGGGTAAAAAGACCATTATGTGTTTACGGGAGCCTTCTTTGGGGCCATGCTTTGGTATGAAAGGTGGCGCTGCTGGGGGTGGTTACTCTCAAGTCGTACCGATGGAAGATATTAACCTGCATTTTACAGGTGATTTCCACGCCATTGGTGTGGCACATAATTTATTATCAGCGATGATCGATAACCATATTAATCATGGTAATGAGTTGGGCATAGATTCGCGGCGTATCAAATGGAAGCGGGTAGTGGATATGAATGATCGCGCACTCCGTGAAATCACTATTGGGCAGGGTGGGCCAGCAAACGGTTATTTACGTGAAGACGGTTATGATATTGTCGTAGCATCAGAAGTGATGGCGATTTTATGTCTGGCTACCAGCCGTGCCGATCTAAAAGAACGCTTAGGGCGTATTGTCGTTGCCTATAAAACGGATAAGGTAACCGCTATTTATGCGCGTGACTTGAATGCACAGGGGGCAATGGCGGCATTATTAAAAGATGCGATTAAACCCAATCTTGTACAAACCCTGGAAAATAATCTGGCTATTATTCATGGCGGGCCTTTTGCCAATATTGCCCATGGTTGTAATACCGTAACAGCAACCAAGACAGCTTTAAAACTGGCTGATTATGCCGTGACTGAGGCAGGTTTTGGTGCAGACCTGGGCGCAGAAAAATTTATCGACATTAAATGCCGTATGGCAGACCTGAAGCCATCAGCCGTTGTTTTGGTCGCTACCGCAAGAGCATTAAAGTCTCATGGTGGGGTTACTAAAGAAAAATTAAACCATGAAAACCTGCAAGCTTTAGACGCTGGTTTTGTCAATTTAGAGCGCCATCTAAATAATATTACCCAACACTTCGGTCTGCCTTGTGTGGTGTGTATCAATCATTTTACCTTCGATACCGAAGCAGAAATCGCGTTAATCAAAGACAAGTGTGAGGCTTTGGGTGCGCCATGCGTGGTATCAAAACACTGGGCCGAAGGCGGCGCTGGCGCAGAAGATTTAGCCAGAGAAGTGTTAGCTATTGTCGATAATCGTGAGCCCGGTTGTACTTATGTTTACGAAGACAAATTGCCGCTTTGGGATAAGATTGAAGCTATCGCGACAAAACTCTATGGCGCAGCTGAGGTAACTGCCAGCCAAAAAGTAAAAGGTGAAATTAAAGTATTACAAGAGCAGTATGGTCATTTCCCTACCTGTATTGCAAAAACGCAAATGTCTTTTTCTACCGACCCTACAGTAATAGGCGCACCGTCTGGGCATACAGTAGAAATTACCGAAGCGAGACTGGCGAATGGGGCAGGGTTTATCGTGGTGATAGCGGGCAATATGATGACTATGCCTGGCTTACCAAAAGCGCCAGCGGCGGAGCGTATTGATATTACTGATGCAGGGGTAATTACGGGTCTGTTTTAATTCTATTGACCTTTATTAGGCACACTTTTAGAGAAGTCCAATAGTTTTAGCTATCGCGGCTGCGTATAGGGTTGACGCTCTTTTACACTTTAGTTAATGACGGCCAATGAGCGTGTGAAAATTTTGCTTAAAGATAGTTTGATTGTGTATAGGCAGTTGACCCAGAGTATTGACAATTAATCGGTGATCTAAAGTAAATAGTTTTAAACGGATTATTGATTTCGTCGGCAGCCCAGTACTGTCTAAGTCGCTTATTTGTAAATCCAGTGGCCAGGCTGACTTCCTGGCAGGCCACCATTACGCTGTACTCTATTTGATTATTAAATGGTTCAGCCATAGAAATAATTAAAGCGGGGCGGTGTTTACTAGCTTGGCGATCAGTAAAAGGGAATGGCACTTTTACAATATCGTAACAGTTATAAGTCACGATAGGCCTTGTCATCTTCTACGCTATTCCATGCTGATAATGAGCCACTCAATGCGCTAAGATAATCAATAGCCATAGGCCCGACACGGCGAACAGTGATTAGGCCCTTACTTTTAATGCCCCAAGCGAGAGTATCGCCTGCTTTAAGATGTAAGATTTTACGTATCTCTACAGGTATAGTAACTTGACCTTTGCTACTAAGTTTGGCTACTTGAGGCATAGTATACTCATGAGGTAAGAGCTTCTTACTGTAAAGCATGATTTTCCTCTTAAATAAGCAGCACCTAAAGGATTTTAACTAATGACTTCATCACGGATACGTATTCATTATTTTACCGATGTACTTTGTGTCTGGGCCTATCTGGCTCAGGTGCGCCTCGATGAACTGATTAAGAATAACTCATCTGATATAGAAATTAGTTATCATTTTATGCCTATTTTCGGGAATACCGAGCACAGAATAGGCGAAGGTTGGAAAGATAAAGGAGGCTATGCAGCGTTTTCTCAGCATACTCATAAAGTATGTGCGGCATATCCTTATCTAGAGCTACATAAAGATATATGGCAGGTGAACCAGCCCAAAACCTCGGCGATTAGCCATTTGATGATCAAGGCGGTTCAATGTCTGGTAGATGAGGGAGTGGTTAATAATGAAGTCGATAGCAGTTTGCAACACAGAACTCAGTTTGAGGAATTTGTTTGGCAGGTTCGATTAGCTTTTTTTCGAGATGCTAAAGACATAGGCAATATGCAGGTGTTAATGGGAATTGCCAGAGCGATGCAATTACCACTGGCTGAAATACAGCGTGTTCTGGATGATGGTACTGCACTAGCAGCCGTGTGTCGTGATATAGAATTAAGAGATGGATTCCGGGTAGAGGGAAGTCCCACCTATATCCTTAATGAAGGCCGGCAAAAGCTTTATGGCAACGTTGGCTACCGGATTATTGAAGCAAACTTACATGAAATATTGAAACAGCCCAAAATGGAAGCGAGCTGGTGTTGAGGGGATGATTTTTTATTTAATAAAATCGATTTAACTCGCCAGCCGGGCCTTGATTATTGATCGTTTTGAAAACTTGGGCAAAGGAAAGTCCGGGGTCAGATATAAATTACATCATCCAAAAAAGTTGCGTTTAATGTGTACTAGCTCACACTTGACCTTACACTTTTAAAATTTAATCGTAATCAAATCGTACACCAAAAGGCCGTTACCGACCTAAAGCGGACATGTAGAATATCCCAGTGATAATCAGAGCGATGACTTTAGCTGGCTGTTATCAGCCAGTTAATAATCACTACCTAGCTCAATAGATGGGGCGCTGTCTTTAGTCTGCATTGCTATTGCCTTATGTAGCAATTAATAACGAATGGTATTCACGTAGCTACGTTACTTAAATAGTGTAAGCGCTTTCTGCAGGGTTGAGGATACACCCCATGCCAGTGGAATGCTGACATAAAGCCAAAATAATATTAATAGTAGTAGATCCGTTAGTTTACTAAACCTTGAATGACTCATCGTATCTCCTCGTGGCTATTATTGGCGGCTGATTTTTCTAGATCTGTCTGCTTGGAATGGGGAAAAATACTATCAATTTCATCTAGGGCGTCATGCTTAATATGATGCTTTTCATGCACCGGTCGAATCATTAAATTACAGATAAAACCCAGGCTCAAAAGACCAGCCATAATATACATGGTGACGCTGTATGCATCGGCTTTAGCAACGCCTTGCTCAATCTGAAACTCACGTATGTAATTAACTAATACCGGGCCTAGAATGCCGGCTGTTGCCCAGGCAGTAAGTAGGCGGCCGTGAATCCCACCGACATATCGGGTCCCGAATATATCGGCTAAATAGGCGGGTATCGTTGAGAAGCCGCCTCCATACATACTGAGGATCAGCGCATATAATAGGATAAATAAGCCCATATTACCCGATGCTCCAATGGCGGGTACCGAAGCATAAAGGGCGATACCCAGAATGAAAAAGAGTGTAAAAGTGTGTTTTCGACCGATATAATCTGATGCGGAAGACCAGAAAAATCGCCCGCCCATATTAAATAGACTGAGCAGGCCAACAAACCCAGCCGCCGCCGCCGCGCTAATAGTGCCTTTGAAAATTTCCTGGATCATCACCGAGGCTTGCCCTAGAACGCCTATGCCTGCGGTGACATTTAAACACAGCACTAACCAAAGCAAATAAAATTGCGGCGATTTAAGGACTTGATCGATATGTACATGATGCTGGCTGATCATATCGTTTTGCACAACGGGTGGTGTCCAGCCTACAGGTCTCCAGTTTTGTGGGGGTGTGCGGATAGTGAACGAACCTATCAACATAGAGAGAAAATAAATGCAGCCCATAATGATAAAGGTTTGCATGATACCCACAGAGTCTGGCGATGCAAAATGCTGCATAAGCCAGATCGACAGTGGCGCCCCAATCATCGCACCACCACCGAAGCCCATAATCGCCATGCCCGTTGCCATGCCGCGACGATCAGGAAACCATTTGATCAAGGTTGAGACCGGTGAAACATAACCTAGTCCTAGGCCTATGCCGCCTAAAACACCATAGCCTAAATAGACGATCCAGATTTGATGCAGGTAAACGCCTAATGCAGAAACCAGAAATCCGCCTCCAAAGCAGCAGGCAGCAACAAACATGGTCAGTCGTGGACCTACTTTTTCCAGCCACTTGCCACCAAATGCGGCTGAAAGCCCAAGAAAAACAATGGCCAGGCTAAATATCCAGCCCAAGGATGTTAACTTCCAGTCATCGGGTGCAGACTCTGTAATACCAATGACTCGGGTTAAAGGGCTGTTAAATACGCTAAACGCGTAAGCCTGACCGATACACAGGTGCACTGCCAGGGCAGCGGGAGGCACCATCCATCTATTGTAATTGGCCTTGGCAACGGTGCGTTGCGGGGAAAAGAAACCTGACATTTAAACTCCTGTGCGTGATTCGGGTGGAAGGCTGAATCTATGTGGAATTGTACTCATTTACCAAACGTATACGAAATAATTTTGCTATCTGGAAGCGAGGTCTTTAGCCCCGTATTTTACCAGAGAGGCTAAAAACCTCGCTGCCAGTGTCCGTTTTGATATAATCTTCTTCCTCGTTGAGCCTAGTCAGCTAATTGCTATCAACTGTAATTTTGCATTTCGTTGATCACATACCACTGCGCCAAATTCATTTTCTGGCAAGTCCAGAGTATGAATCTGCCATTGATCCGCCAGCCCTCCGAGTTCAGGGACGCGTAGAAAGGACGATGTATCATCAGGGTTAACCACGCATTGATCTAGACCCAGAGTAATGCCTTTACCCACCGCTTTAACAAAGCCTTCTTTTTTAACCCAGAACTGGTAAAAAGCACGACTGCGTTTGGATCTATCCAGGCTATACCAATAATCAGCTTCCTCGGGAGCAAAACATTTTTTTACCAGGCCTTCCCAGGTGTGGCGTGATTTATAGCGTTCTAAATCTATCCCTAGCTGACATTGGGAGCTAATTGCAACAGCCAGACTATCTCCTGAATGCGACATATTAAAGCTAGTGTTAGGGTGGTCGGGTAAAAAGGGTTTGCCGAATTCGGTTTTTTCAATTTCTAGGTCTGCAGCCGATTGATTAAGGTGCTTTGCTAATAATTGTCTTAGAATGCCATGGCAAATAATATAGCGTACCTTGAGTTTGGATATTTTAAACCGTTCTACTATTGCCAGTTCATTCTGGTCTAGTAATGCCTTATGTTCTGATAACCGGGAAGTAAAGTTTAAGACGGAAGGCGTATAGAATACTTTTATTTCCTGTCTACTCATGAACCTGTTGTACACTCGCTAAGCCTTCGCCACGAGAGTCGCTGGCGGCTGATAAGACGTCAGTGATTTTATTCAGCTCTACTGCCTGCATATTGCCATAATTATAATATTGCTTAAGCTGATGCCCCAATGCCTGCAGACCTTCAATTTCCTCAGGGGTTAAACCGTCTTTTTCATATAGAATTTGATCGGGTATATATTGGTGATGAAAGCGCTTTACCTGCACCCATGACTCGGGTGAATTACCTGCGGCAAAATCCAGTGAGGCTAATAATACCATGGAAATAATCCGGCTGCCGCCGGGTGTACCTAAGACAGCTACGCGTTCACTGTCTTCTAAAAATGTTGGTGTCATGCTAGATAACATGCGTTTTTCAGGGGCGATTGCATTGGCATCACCGCCGACCAGGCCGTAACCGTTGCCACTGTTTTGAGCACTGACAAAATCATCCATTTCATTGTTAAGCAATACGCCGGTGCCGCTCGCGACTAGCCCAGCACCAAACGGGAAGTTAATGCTTAATGTTGCGGCAACACGATTACCTTCATTATCTATAATTGAAAAATGTGTGGTATTGCGGCCACCTGGTTTATCTGGAGTATTTCCGGTTAGATTGTCACTAGCCAGCGCCTTATCCAGGCGGATTGTACTGGACTGCCCTTGTGCATAATGCTTATTTATCAGGCGATCGACAGGCACATCGACAAAATCAGCATCGCCTAAATATAAAGCCCGGTCATGATAGGCGCGGCGCATCGCTTCAACTATAAGGTGCTTGCGCGTTATAGGGTCTAGTGCTTGCAGATCAATATTTTCGAGGATATTTAAGGCTTCAATTAATACAATCCCCCCCGATGAGGGCAGCGCTGCACTGGTTATTTTTATATCTTTATAATGTCCTGTGACGGGTGTGCGTTCGACTATCTGATAGTTATTTAAATCCTCTAAAGTCCAGATTCCGCCCTCCTGCTTTACTGCATGCACTAATTTATCCGCAACCGTTCCGGTATAGAATCCAGCTTTGCCCTGTTCTGCTATCTGCCGTAAGGTTTGCGCCAGGTCGGTTTGAATCAGTAAGCTGTCTTTGGCAGGAATGTTTCCTTGCGCTAAAAAGATATTTGCCGTTTCAAGGTGTTGATTAAGAATCGCCTGGCGCATTGCCAGTAATTTCTGATGTCTGGCATCAATTTTAAAACCTTGCTCAGCATAGCGAATAGCCGGAGCTAAGCTGGTTGTGAGAGGCAGCTTGCCGTATTTTTTTGACAGATATACCAATCCTGCTGGCATGCCCGGAATACCAGCGGCCAGAGCACCATTTAATGATAGCTGCTTATTTGCATCCCCCGATGCGGTAAGAAACATATCTTTATATGCAGCTAAAGGTGCTTTTTCGCGGCCATCCAGCATAATGTCCAGGCCATCACTTTCGCGGTGTAATAACCAGAAGCCACCACCACCCAGCCCCGAACCCGAAGGCTCGACTACGGCTAATGACGCGCTAACCGCTACGGCCGCATCGTAGACATTGCCGCCTTTTTGCAAGATTTCGAAGCCTGCCTGCGTTGCCAGAGGATGAGCGGAGGCGATAGCAGCTTGACTTGCTTGCTTCACACTACAGCCTGTTATACTGAGCGCAGTTATAATTATCAGACTGGCTAGACCAGAATACTGAACCGGCTTATTTTGCTTCCAAAAAGAACTTAACATGACTGTACCTTTTACAAATATACACGCATTAATTATCGATATGGATGGCGTATTATGGCATGGTGAAAAAGCCATTGCCGGATTAAACGAATTCTTTCAGGTTTTGCGCGAGCAAGAAATGCCCTTTGTACTGGCAACTAATAATGCCAGTCATACCAACCAGCAATATATAGATAAACTGGCACGTATGGGTGTGGCTGTGACGGGCAAAGAAATATTAACTTCAGGGATGGCGACAGCACTATACCTGGCTCAAAATAAAGATCCGGCGACAACCCGGGTATTTGTTTTGGGTGAAGATGGGGCAAGATTGCCACTATTAGAACAGGGATTTACTCTAACCGAACTGTATCAATTAAATACCGAGGCAACACCCGGTCAGGGAGCAGATGTTGTGGTCTGTGGTAAAGATGAGTCGATAAGCTGGGATAAACTGTCTACCGCAACATTAAACCTAAGCGCGGGCGCAGAGTTTATCGCAACCAATGGCGATACCACACTACCGACTGAAAGAGGGCTAATACAAGGCAATGGTGCAATTTTAGCGGCTTTACATGCGGCTACAGGCTGTACGCCGAAAGTAATCGGTAAACCCGAGCCAATTATCTATCAGCAGGCTTTGGCGCTACTTGGTAGCAATGCTGAAAATACTATCGCCATCGGCGACCGGTTAGATACCGATATTTTAGGTGCAGTGCGCACGGGTATGCGTAGTTTAATGGTGTTGACGGGAGCTTCAACAGAAGAAGATATAGCGCAGATTGATTATGCGCCCACCTGGATTATGGATGATTTAGCCGCTGTGACAGTAGCTTTACGCAACCTGAGCGGAGATGAAAGCAGTGGTTATAGAATGTGATTAATATACAGCCGCTAGGTTGGGCTAAAGTCAGGGATTAAGGGATTAAGGGATTAAGGGATTAAGGGATTAAGGGATTAAGGGATTAAGGGATTAAGGGATTAAGGGA
>Ga0209054_1001362_pt1 | contig 13753 bp, 10 predicted proteins | sample SaaInlV_DNA_200m_FD_184689 | JGI IMG/M metagenome (GOLD analysis project Ga0209054, IMG submission 184689) | Marine microbial communities from expanding oxygen minimum zones in the Saanich Inlet - SI075_LV_DNA_200m (SPAdes) (version 2) | ecosystem: Environmental > Aquatic > Marine > Unclassified... | reverse complement strand
GTGGATATTCCTTGTCAGCGATACTTTTATTTTTGGCTCATTTTTATCTGCTTATATGGCGGTAAGACTCACGACAATAGAGCCATGGCCTAACACCAGTGAAGTTTTTGCACTCCATGTCGGTGGTGCAGACATCCCATTGTTGCTCATAGCAATCATGACCTTTATCTTAATCAGTAGTAGCGGAACCATGGCTATGGCTGTGACTTCAGGCTACAAGAAGCAACGCGTTAAAACAGGGGTATTAATTCTATTAACCGCCTTAGGCGGAGTTGGTTTTGTTGGTATGCAAATGTTTGAGTGGTCCAAGTTAATTTTTGAAGAAGGTATTCGACCATGGGGCAATGAATTTGGTGCCGATCAATTTGGCGGATTCTTTTTTATGATCACAGGATTTCATGGGTTGCATGTTTCCATTGGAGTGGTTTATTTAACTACAATAGCGGTTAGGGTTCTCCAAGGCCGTTATGATCGACTCGATGATTATCAAATTGTTGAGGTGGCAGGCCTTTATTGGCATTTTGTTGATTTGGTCTGGATCTTTATTTTCGCATTCTTTTATTTATGGTAGGAGTTAGCTATGTCACAAGAAGAAAAACCATTTAAACACCCCAGCTTCTATCCAGGAGACGCACCTGAGACCGAGCATCCTTTTAGTTTATATATCAGTGTTTGGATCCTTTTGTTTGTATTGAGCGGGTTTTCATATGGCGTTGATTATGCTGAGGTTGAAGGCTATCTTCGTTGGTTTTTGGTAACAATATTTGCCTTTTTGAAGGCAGGTCTTGTGGTGGGAGTCTTTATGCATATGGCTTGGGAACGCATGGCATTTTTATATGCAATCTGCTTGCCCCCTTTATTTTTACTGGCACTAGTAGGAATTTTATCCGTTGAGGGCGCATGGGTGTATTATGTTCGAAGTCTCTTTATGACATTAACGGGTTAATTAACACTTAAAACCATGCCATTCTAGCGGATGCCATACAATAAAAAAATAACACTCTTTGCTATTCTTTTGGCATTTGTTGTCATTGTCTTTGGGGCTTATGTTCGATTGACTGACGCAGGGCTTGGTTGCCCTGATTGGCCAGGGTGTTATGGCTTCTTTGGTGTTCCAGAATCAAGCGAGTCACTCTCTGAGGTAGATAAAACTTTTCCAGGACAAGTTGTTGAGTCAGGTAAAGCTTGGCGTGAAATGATCCATCGTTATATAGCAAGCACCCTTGGGTTTTTGATAATGGTTTTGTTTGGCCTATCTCTTTTACAAAGAAAAAAACACAGCAAGCACATCTCAATTCGCCTTCCATTCTATCTGTTAATGTTGGTTGCATTCCAGGGTTTGCTTGGCATGTGGACCGTAACTTTAAAAGTACACCCAGTGATTGTGTCAGCACATCTTATTGGCGGGTTGAGCACGTTATCGCTTTTGTTTTATTATTATAAAAAGCTAAACACAGTCAATGCAGTAATAGAAAGACTCAATGGGTTTGTTGTTTTAGGTTTTTGTTTCTTAATTATTCAGATCCTTTTAGGGGGGTGGACCAGCACCAATTATGCCGCATTAGGCTGTCCAGATTTACCTTTTTGTTATGGGCAAATGTGGCCGGATAATATGGATTTCAAAACAGGGTTTTTAAGTTGGCAACCTTTTGGTGAAAACTATGAAGGTGGGTTGCTTTCTCCGCCTGCAAGGACCGCGATACACTTCACCCATCGATTGGGAGCTGTGGGCGTATTCTTTTTTCTTGGAGGCATTGGTTTAAAATACTTAAAAGACAATCATCAAGCAGTCAAATCTGCGGCAAAATACTTTTTAGCAGCACTTATTATTCAACTAACGATAGGTGTGGTTATGGTTTGGACTAGTATTAACCTTTCTCTTGCGACAGCACACAATGCTTTTGCTGCAATCTTATTGTTATCATTTATCAATCTTCTATACTCAATTAAATATAGACAATAAGACCTCTGATATGGAAGGCGAGCAAATACTAGGACAGTTAAATGATCCTCAAAAAGAAGCAGTAACCAGCGGTAAGCAACCCATCTTGGTTGTGGCAGGAGCGGGTAGCGGCAAGACCAGGGTGTTGGTCCATAAAATTGCCTGGTTGATTGGTGTTGAGTCTGTTTCACCGCATAGCATTTTAGCGGTTACTTTTACCAATAAAGCTGCCAATGAGATGAATAATAGAATCAAGGACATGCTGAATGTGGATACTAGAGGAATGTGGGTTGGAACCTTTCATGGGTTGGCCCATAGGTTTTTAAGACTGCATTGGAAAGAAGCAGGGTTGCATCAAAACTTTCAAATCCTAGACTCCGATGACCAACATCGACAAATTAAGCGATTAATTAAAAGCATGTCACTAGATGAGGTGTATTACCCCCCTAAAGAAATACAGTGGTATATCAACACACAAAAAGACCAAGGGGTTCGAGCAAATCAATCCAAAATAGATCCATCTAGAAAGGACTTTACTGAGATATATAAAGCTTATGAAAACGTTTGCGAACAGTCTGGTCTAGTAGATTTTGGAGAGCTTTTATTGCGTTGCTTTGAAACACTAGAGAATAAAAAAGAAATTCTTGATCATTACCAATCAAGATTTCGTCACATCTTGGTGGATGAGTTCCAAGATACCAATGAGATTCAGTATCAATGGATTAAACTACTGTCTGGAAACGAAGCATCCACATTCGTTGTGGGCGATGACGATCAATCAATCTATAAGTGGAGGGGAGCCAATTCTGCAAACATGGCTCGTTTTCAAAGAGACTATCAAGGCAGCCGCCTGATTAAACTCGAACAAAACTACCGGTCGACAAAAACTATTTTGGATGCAGCAAATGCCGTCATTGAGAACAACGATGATCGAATGGAGAAAAAACTATGGACGGAGGCGGAAGACGGCCCATTAATTAAACTTCATGGCAATTATGATGAGTATGAAGAATCTAGCAATATAATAGAAACCATCTTAGCTAGAAGTAAAAAGATAGCGTTGGATGACATCGCTATACTTTACCGTTCCAATGCACAATCTAGGGTGATTGAGGAAGCTTTATTACAACACAGCATTCCATATAGGGTTTATGGAGGTTTTAGATTTTTTGACCGGGCTGAAGTTAAAGATGTCTTGGCTTATTTAAGAATAGTGGTTAACAATAATGACAACATTGCTTTTGAGAGGGCTGCCAATATGCCACCCAAGGGAATTGGCGCAAAGACTATGGGAGATATGAGGGAGTTCTCTAAAAAAGAAAATATCTCAATGTTTGCTGCTGCTTCTCAAATGATCCAACACTCATTATTGAGTTCAAGAGCACAAAAATCAGTAATGGAATACTTGCATCAAATAAAAAATATAGAGGAATCTATTAAAGACCAAGACCTGTCTAAACAATTTGAAAAGTGTATTGAATTATCGGGGCTTATTGGCTATTTAAAAAAGAAAAAAACAGAGAAATCAGAAACAAAAATGGACAATATTTCTGAGTTAATCAATGCAGCTTATGGATACCGACCACTTCTGGAAGAAGAGGAGATGACCCCACTTGAATCCTTTTTATCACATGCCGCACTTGAGTCCACTGATAACCAAGCATCTGAGTTTCAAGAGTGCGTGCAACTGATGACCATGCATTCTGCAAAAGGCCTGGAGTTTAATATGGTGTTTATTGCCGGCATGGAGGATGGTCTCTTTCCACATCAGCGTTCGCAACTAGATCCTGGAGGTTTACAGGAAGAAAGAAGGCTTTGTTATGTCGCCATCACCCGCTCAATGGAAAAACTTTATATCAGTTATGCAGGACAACGAATGTTGCATGGTCAAACCAACTACAGCCAACCTTCAAGGTTTCTAATGGAAATTCCAGAGGTGTTAATAGACGATACATCTAATAATGGAGTGGCTGCATCCAGGCCTTATTTAAAACCCCAAGTAAAACAAAAAAATAAATCAGGCATGAGGCTTGGGCAGCGTGTTTCACATTCAAAGTTTGGCGAAGGGGTAGTTATAGCGATAGAAGGCGATGGAGATAATGCAAGAGCTCAAATTAATTTTGAATACGAGGGTATAAAATGGTTGGTTTTGGGATACGCAAAACTAAAATTGATGTAAAATAGGAACTATATATAGCCATGAATATTCTAATATTAGGTGCAGGACAAGTTGGTTCAACAACCGCGAAACAACTTGCAAAAGAAGAAGACAATGAAATAACCATTGTCGATACTGATCTGGAAAAATTAAATAAACTATCCAACACAACAGATCTAAGAGTAGTTGAAGGAAACGCGTCGTATCCAAACATCTTAAAGGCAGCAGGTGCTGATACTGCTGATATGCTGATAGCACTCACCAGCAGTGATGAGGTCAATATGATTGCCTGCCAAATAGCTTCAACTCTTTTCAATACCCAAACAAAAATAGCTAGGATTAGGGCATCAGAGTATTCAGATAATGAGGATTTATTTTCAGAGTCTGAAATTCCAGTGGATTATTACATCAATCCAGAAGAACTAATTACCAGCTATATAGCGGAATTAATTCAACATCCTGGCGCATTTCAAGTGCTTGATTTTGCTGAAGGAAGGTTAAGAATGGTGGGAGTAAAAACGAAGCAACAAGGATTTCTTGTTGGCAACCCAATTCGAGCACTTCATGAACACTTGGGAAATGAGAAGGTTCGGATTTCAGCCATTTATCGCGATGGAGACATTATTAATATTGATGGAAACACCGTTGTCCAAGAAAAAGACGAAGTTTATTTTATAGCTTCACCGGATGATATTGATGATTTAATTATAGAGTTTAACCAGGATCATGAGAGGGTAAGAAGCGTGATGATAGCAGGCGGCGGTAAAATAGGTCTAAAATTAGCAGCCCGTCTAGAAAGAAGCAATCAAGTCAAACTAATTGAAAAATCTGTTGAGAGAGCGAAAGAACTAGCTGAGCAGCTTGAAACAACAATCGTCCTCAAAGGAGATGCAGCGGATGATATTTTACTTACAGAAGAAAATGTTAATAACACCGATGTTTTTGTTGCGGTTACAAACTCAGAAGAGGCCAACCTATTGTCATCGATGGTTGCTAAAAAACTAGGAACAAAAAAAGTGTTTGCCCTGATCAATAAGGCTTCTTATTCTGGACTCGCTGAAGCAGAAACCATTGATGTTACATTTTCTGCTGAAGAAATTACCATTAGTTCTCTTTTGTCCCATGTTCGTAAAGGCGATGTGGTGAAAGTACACACTCTTAAAAGGGGTAATGCAGAAGCCTTGGAGGCCATTGCTCATGATAGTGAGAATTCAAAAGTCGTTGGTAAGTCAGTTGAGGATATAGTTTTACCGGAGGGTTCTTTTATTACTGCAGTTGTTTCCAGTGAAGGGGAGATAAGAGCGGTTCACCACACAACTATTATTCAACCTGATGATCATGTTATTGTATTTATTTCAAACAGAGAGGCTGTTGCTGAAATAGAAACTTTGTTTGAGTAGGTAATATTTATTTTTAACATTGATTAAAACATGACATTGAATAATTTAAAGTCAGTACAAAAACTATTAGGCACGCTGGTCATGTTTTTTAGTTTTTCGATGTTATTGCCTTTTATAGCGTCCCTCATAGATGGCGATGTTAACACTGCCTCGTCTTTTCTCGCATCCTTTGTATTTACTTTAATCGCAGGTTGTCTTTTATGGTTTCCAAGCAGATCAGCAGGAACAGACATACGCTTGCATGAAGGCTTTATTATTGTGGCGCTCTTTTGGATTACTCTAGCTCTTTTTGGCTCCATCCCATTCTTAATGCTGCCAGCAAGTTCCTTGACTATAACGGATGCTATTTTTGAATCAACCTCAGGCCTGACTACCACAGGCGCTACAGTAATGAGTAATTTAGATCTTTTACCCAAAGGACTATTATTTTATAGGGCACAACTCCAATGGTTGGGCGGCTTGGGTATAGTGGTTCTCGCGGTTGCTATTATGCCATTACTGGGCGTTGGCGGTATGCGACTCTATAAAGCAGACTCGGCTTCTTCGGTGAGCGATGCTAAGTTAAATCCGAGACAAAAAGAAACGGCAAAATCTTTAGGCAAAATATACCTTGCCTTAACACTGACCTGTATTGTCTGTTTTTGGATTGCTGGCATGAGTTTTTTTGATGCGATATGCCACGGCTTAACAACGATAGCCATTGGTGGCTTTTCAACACATGATGCAAGCTTTGGCTTTTATCAAGGCGACCCACAAATTTTCTGGGTAGCATCTGTTTTTATGCTACTAGCTGGCGTTAACTTCTCTCTGCATTTTTTTGCTTGGAAGAATAAAACACTTTCAAACTACCTGCTTGATTCAGAGTTTAAAGCCTATGCTTCACTATTGTTAATTGTGGTTTTGTTTTCTGGACTGACTTTAATGTCAGGGGATAATCTTACTTCATTCTCAGAGTTATTTTTTCAAGTGATATCAATTGGAACGACTACTGGATACACAAGCTCGGGCTACTATCAGTGGCCAATTTTTATTCCATTTCTGTTACTAATGTTAAGTTTTGTTGGTGGTTGTGTTGGTTCCACAGCAGGCGGATTGAAAGTGACACGCTGTTTAATACTATTAAAACAAGGCTTAAAAGAAGCAAAACAGTTGATTCACCCCAATGCTGTGATACCCGTTAAGATCAATAAACAAAGTGTTGATCAAAACATACTGGATTCAGTATGGGGATTTATTTCTGCCTATGTTGCAGTCCTGGTGTGTTTTACATTAGCAATGTTAGCAACGGGTATGGACGAGATAACTTCTTTTTCAGCTGTTGCTGCCTCCTTAAATAATCTTGGACCAGGTTTGGGTGATGTGATGGTTAATTACCAAAGCCTTCTTACCTTTCCTAAGTGGATCTGTATTGCTGCTATGGTTTTGGGCAGGCTCGAAATTTTTGCATTATTGATCTTATTCCACCCTTCTTTTTGGCAAGATTAATTTTTTTGTGACTTTTATTAATAAGTTTTTTGAGCTCCTAAGGACGACGAACCGCTTGATTGGAATTGCAGCCAGTTATTTATTAATAGCGATGGTTTTAGTAACTTTTTTTATTGTGCTACTTCGTTATGGCTTTAGTCTCGGTTGGATTTGGCTTCAAGAATCAGTCACATGGATGCATGCAGCCGTTTTTCTTTTAGTGGCACCCTATGCTTTTTCTCAGGATGCACATGTTCGCGTTGATGTCTTTTATCGCCAGTGGAGCCAAAAAACTAAAAACAAAGTGAATTTGGTTGGCAGTTTATTATGCCTATGCCCTATTGCTTTGTTTTTAATAATGGGCAGCTTGGATTACGTAAGCGCTTCTTGGGAAACCAAAGAAACCTCAAAAGACGCTGGTGGATTAATCTATCCTTTTATTCCTCTGCTTAAATCATTTATTCCTGTAACCGGTTTTCTGCTTTTCTTTGAGGGGCTAGTTAGTGCAAAAGACTCTTGGGATAAAATAAACAATGATTGAGTCTGTTTTATTATTTTTTACAGCAATTATTTTGCTTCTTGTTGGTTATCCTGTCGCTTTTACTTTAGCCGGTGTTGCTTTATTGTTTGCAGGTTTTGGCTTAATAACTGGCAACTTTGAATCCGGCTATTTAGCCGCTCTACCCAGCCGATTATATGGGATTATGACAAATGAAACCCTGATTGCAGTGCCTTTGTTTGTTTTTATGGGCATTGTTCTTGAGAGGGCAAAAATCGCTGAAGAATTATTGGAAACACTCAGCTCTTTATTTGGTCGTTATCGAGGCGGACTTGCTTTGTCAGTTACATTGGTTGGTATGCTTTTGGCCGCCAGTACAGGCATTGTAGGAGCAACTGTTGTAACCATGGGCTTGCTCGCATTGCCTTCGATGCTTAAAAGAGGATACGCTCCTGAAATATCATCAGGAATCATTGCAGCATCTGGAACACTAGGTCAAATTATTCCTCCATCAATCGTCTTGGTTTTACTGGGCGATGTATTGTCTTCTTCTTATCAGCAAGCGCAGTTAAAAATGGGTATTTATTCTCCCGATACAGTTTCAGTGGGGGATTTATTTGTCGGAGCAATCATACCGGGTTTAATATTGGTGCTTCTTTATTCTATCTATATAGTGTGTGTTTCTTTTTTTAACCCCTCTAAAATGCCACCAGGCAACCCATCAAAAGAAAAAGGATTGGCATTATTTCAGAAACTCTTTTTTGTTCTATTGCCACCTCTTTTTTTAATACTAGCAGTTCTGGGATCTATTATTGGTGGGGTTGCAACAATCACCGAAGCAGCAGGAGTTGGAGCTGTAGGAGCTTTGTTTTTAGCATTTATAAAAAAACAACTCAACCTTAAAGGTTTACAAGAGGTTATTTTAGAAACAGCCAAACTCACAAGCATGGTTTTTCTGATTCTTATTGGCGCCTCGATATTTTCCCTTGTTTTTAGAGGCTACGAGGGCGACGAGCTTGTTCAATCATTTTTAACCTCCGTTCCAGGTGGCGTTGTGGGAATCTTAATAGTGGTAATGGTTGCTATGTTTTTTTTAGGGTTTGTTTTGGATTTTATAGAGATTACGTTTGTTGTGGTTCCTATTGTGGCTCCAATAATCTTAGCATTTGGCATAGATCCAATATGGCTAGGGATAATGATAGCTGTCAATTTGCAAACTTCTTTTTTAACCCCGCCCTTCGGGTTTGCTTTATTTTATTTAAGAGGAGTGGCGCCTAAAGAAGTGGCCACCTCTTCTATATATAAGGGAGCAATTCCTTTTGTTTGCATCCAGATCTTGATGTTAATTTTATTAGCATTATTCCCAGATTTGGTAACTTGGTTGCCTCAACAAATATATGGATAGCACTACTTAAAAGAGGAGAGTAGCGTAACTATCATTAAACTGTATATGAGAATGGATTTAAAAATCAGTGAGGTGTACATATATTATTAATAACCTTTATGCATTGACAACATTTATAGGTTTGTCTTTCAGAAAAGCATCAATATTCTCAGCGATACATTCCAACGCTCTCTGCCTTGCTTCAACCGCAGCCCAAGCGATATGTGGTGTGATAATCAAATTATGAAAGGATTCCCGAATTAAAGGATGGTCTAAGGGCGGAGGTTCTTCATCAAAAACATCAATAGCAGCACCAGCAATCTCTTTGTTTTTGATAGCCAAAATTAAATCTTCATCTTCAATCAAAGCACCCCGGGCGGTATTAATAAGAAAGGCATTGTTTTTCATTGCTGCAAACACAGGCTGGTTGAATAATTTTTCTGTGCGATCTGTTAAAGGACAATGCAAGCTAATAAAATCTGACTCCTTAACCAGTTCATTAAAATTGATACGATGTGATGTATCATTTTTCTGCACTCTGTTTTTATCTAAGCTTTCAGCTATCAAAACCTTCATCCCAAAATTCTCAGCCATTTTAGCCACCCCACTGCCTAGAACCCCAAAGCCAACAATACCCAGTTTTTTTGCGCGTAATTCAGCAATTGGGTGATTGAGTAGGCTAAAGAGAGCACTATTTTGCCAGGCCCCTTGATCAAGGGATATTTGATAATCTAGCAGGCTGTGTTGTAGGGCAAGGATGGATAAGAAAACATGCTGCACAACGGAGTCTGTGCAGTAATTTTTAATATTGCAAACAGCAATACCCAAACTCTTAGCAGACACCAGATCCACATTGTTAGTGCCGGTTGCAACCAAGCAGATTAATTTTGCATTCTGTGCTTTTGATAGTAGTGAAGCGTCCAGATCAATTTTATTAATGATGATGATTTCTGCAAATTTGATTCTTTCTGCAATTTCTTCATTTTTGGTATTTTCATAAACAATCAATTCAGGCAAGAGATCAGAGATTGGAGATAAATCTAGATCGCCTGAGTCCACGGTTTTATAATCTAAAAAAACAGCTTGCATATATAATCCTTATAACACTATGAAAACACGTATTAAATAATGATGCCAGATCTACCAAGTCTACATGCAATTGCAGTTATGACGATAACTGTTGTCGGATTGTATTTGTTTTCAAGAGACTCCATTCCTATTGAAACCTCCGGTTTAATTATATTCATTACTATTTTGAGCATGTTTTATTTATTTCCATTGCAAGTCAATGGATTTGATAGCGATCCAATTTCACTCTTTTTAAACAGTTTTGGCAATGAAGCTTTGGTGACTATTTGTGCTTTGCTTGCGGTTGGGAAAGCCATTGAGGTCAATGGATCTTTGAGGCCTTTGATTTCTTTGTTATCTAAATCATGGGTGAAACATCCCAAACTCTCTTTTCTTGGCGTGCTTTTATTTGGGGCCTTTTTTAGTGCTTTTATCAATAATACTCCCATCGTTGTGATGTTAATTCCTGCATTAATAGCTGTAGCAAAAGAGGCTAATATTAGCTCAACCAAGGTATTGATGCCAATGGGCATGGCCACATTGATTGGAGGCATGTCTACCACGATTGGAACGTCGACTAATTTGTTGGTTGTTGGGATTGCCAATGATATGGGGCAAGAACAGATTCAGTTATTCGATTTCATGATCCCTGTTTTAATAGCGGGAAGTATAGGCATGTTGTTTTTATGGTTAATTGCTCCTAAGTACTTACCGGATAACAAACCAAGACAAAGCCAAGCCAAGACTAGAATTTTTGAAGCCGTTCTTTATGTCAATGAAGACAGTTACCCCAATGGAAAAACATTGTTGGATGTTATGGATAAAGCGGGCAAAGACTTTGATGTTCAAAAAATAAAAAGATCGGACAGTCTTTTTGTGGCCAAAATACCTTCAATTATTTTTGAGCCAGGAGATCGAATTTACGTTAAAAGTAGTATAGAAAAACTTAAGGAGTTTGAAGGTATTCTTGGGCTTACCCTCTATGAAGAAGAAGACGGGGCAATTGATTCAGAACAAGAAATAGGGCAAGAATACACTCATCTGGCTGAAGTGGTGATCACAGCAGGTTCTTTTTTAGATCGTTCAACGTTAAATGCTCAACGTTTCGCTCAACGCTTCAACCTTCTCCCCATTGCAATTCATTCAGGTAGAACTGCCTCACAAGTGAGTGGAGACATCACCTCAAAAAGACTGAACCCTGGCGATGTAATTTTGGTGCAAGGCGAAGAAGAATCAATAGCAAACTTAAAAACCAATGCGAATATGTTGGTGATTGAAAGCGACTCGCCCATGCCTTCAGGGCAAAAAGCTTATGTGCCGCTCTATATTATGTTGGGCATTGTTGGGTTTGCAGCTTCAGGCTTATTGCCTATTTCTGTTGCAGCTTTGGTGGGACTGGGCGTGATGTTAGTGACAAAAATTATCAAATGGGGCGATGTAGGTAATGCCATGAATATACCAATCATCATGTTGATTGTGGCTAGCCTCAGCCTGGGAACCGCATTAGAGATTACTGGCGGCTCTGTTTTTTTAGCTGAAATGTTTGTCTTTTTAACACAAGCAATGAGCATTCCAATGATTTTAAGCACACTGATGCTAGTGATGGCAATCCTGACGAATGTTGTTTCTAACAATGCGGCTGCAGTGATTGGCACTCCAATTGCAATTAGCATAGGACAACAACTGGGTGCCCCTATTGAGCCTTTTGTTCTCGCTGTATTATTTGGCGCCAATATGAGTTTTGTTACCCCAATTGGTTACCAAACAAACTTATTAGTAATGGGTGCTGGCGGTTATAAATTCAATGATTTTGTAAAAGTTGGATTTCCATTAGCTGTCATCATGTGGGTCTCATTCTCGATTATTCTGCCTCTTCTTTATTCACTATAATGCTATCTTCTTCTTGACCATCAAAGCATAACAAGGGATACTTTGCCCAATTATGAATAAGTTATTTTTAAATCAAAGCAATTGGTGGCAGCTCTCTTAGGAGAGGGCCAAGCCTGTCTGATTTAATTAATAAGGTTTACCCATCCCCATAACTGGCGATGGGTTTTTTTTTGGAAAAATGAAAACAATGAAAAATAATTTTGATATAGCAATTGATAGTGAGACACCTGCATCTGTGTTTTTAAAGTTGCGATCGTTGCAACCCAAGTTCCTTTTGGAAAGCATTGAGGGTGGAACCACACAATCAAGATATTCTTTTCTTGGCTTGGGTCAAACCAGCGAAGTGAGTATTAAAAAAGGTATTTTTTATATTAATGGAGAGGCTAATTCTAAACTGAGTTCATTGGACGACTTGATGACAGCCTTTAGAAAAGCATTGATAGACCTTCCTGATTTATTGCCTGAAATTAAGAACATTCCTTTTGGTGGAGGATTGGTAGGTTTCAGCAGTTATGATGTTGTTCGTTATTTTGAAAAGCTGCCCATCCCTAAAGAGAAAAAAGGAATATTTAATCCACCAGATTGTTCATATTTAGCACCAACATCACTATTAATCTTCGATCATTTTGAAGGATCTATTGCTTTGCTTCACTCTGGAGGTGAAAGCGAGAGATTATTATTAAGAGAAGAGATTTTAGGCCTTTTAAAAAACTCTATAGAAAAAAGAAACGCTTCCAACCTCTATTTTTCTGATCCCAAGGCAAATGTTGCAGAAAAAACCTTTCACTCTTCTGTTGAGAAAGCAAAACAACACATTTTTGAGGGAGATATTTTTCAAATTGTTTTGTCGATTGCTTTTTCTGGAGCCACCAACCTAGATCCTTTTGAGGTTTATCGAGCCATGCGTTTAATCAACCCATCGCCTTATATGTTTTTTTATGACTTAAATGGGTTTCAAGTAGTGGGGTCTTCACCTGAAGCATTGGTTAGGCTAAATAATGGAAAAGCTTCATTGAGACCGATTGCTGGTACTCGCCCCAGGAGTGAGGATGTTCAAGAAGATTTGCGTTTGGAGCAATCACTTTTAACCGATCAGAAAGAAATAGCGGAACACGTGATGTTAGTTGATTTAGCCAGAAATGACTTGGGGCGAGTTGCTAACAAAGGAAGCATTGAGGTTAACCCTTATCAGTCGATTGAACGATATAGTCATGTGATGCATATCGTTAGTGGTGTTCAAGGGACGCTTGATGAAACTAAAGATGCTTTTGATTTATTTTCTGCCGCTTTCCCAGCTGGAACACTAGTGGGCGCCCCTAAAGTAAGAGCTATGGAGCTTATTGATGACATTGAGCCGAACTTAAGGGGAGTGTATGGAGGGACGGTAGGTTATTTTGGTAAAAATGGAGACATGGATCAGGCTATTGCGATTAGAACGATTGTCTTTTCTAAAGGGAAATATTGTTTTCAGGCAGGAGCAGGGATTGTTGCGGACAGCATAGCGGACTCGGAATACAAGGAAGTTTTGGCAAAGAGTGAAATTCTAAGAACGGCACTTAAAATGGTCGCGGAGGGAATGGAATGAATAAGATGATCATCATTGATAATTTTGATTCCTTCACTTACAACCTAGTACAGGGCTTTATGATGTTGGATGTTGAAGTCATGGTCTTTAGAAACAATGCGATTAGTCTTGATGAAGCCAAAAACCTCACCCCAACTCATTTAGTTATTTCACCCGGCCCTGGCCGACCAAAAGATGCTGGTATCTCATTGGATATGATTAAAGAGTTTCAAATGACCATCCCTATTTTAGGGGTTTGTTTAGGCCATCAGTGCATTATTGAAGCGTTTGGAGGCAAGATTGTTTATGCCAAACAGTTGATGCATGGAAAAACTTCTAAAATTCAGCATGATGGGAGATCAGTTTTTGATGCTCTTAGCAATC
>Ga0209054_1001356_pt1 | contig 13772 bp, 10 predicted proteins | sample SaaInlV_DNA_200m_FD_184689 | JGI IMG/M metagenome (GOLD analysis project Ga0209054, IMG submission 184689) | Marine microbial communities from expanding oxygen minimum zones in the Saanich Inlet - SI075_LV_DNA_200m (SPAdes) (version 2) | ecosystem: Environmental > Aquatic > Marine > Unclassified... | reverse complement strand
AGGCTTGAGCCAGTCGTCATCACATCATCCACCAATAATACCTTTTGATAATTCATGGCTTGTGCACTAAAGGCATTTTTGATTTCACTTTGTCGCTCTTGAAGGTCTAGCGTAGATAAAGCGCGTGTTGCCTTGATGCGTTTAACGCTTTTTTGATCGATCAAAATATCTGATTTTTTAGCAATAATCCTTAATAGCTCATGCGTTTGGTTGTAGCCCCTTTCACGCAAGCGCTGTTTGCTAAGTGGTAGCGGGATAATGGCGTCATATTCACCTTGTTTGCTAATAATTCTCAAGTATTTATCGTGCAATTTATGCGCAAAAAAATCTCCAATACAAAGCTGATGGTCAAATTTAAAATGCTTGATAAGTGTGGTACAGCTGCCTGAGTAATCATACACAGTATAGGCTTTGGAAAAGAGAGGTGCCTTGGCTAGGCATGCACCACAAAAATGCAAACTAGATTTAAGCACTGTGGCGCAAGACTGGCATCGGTGCTGAGCGCTTACTAGACTTTGCTCGCACTCTTTGCAAACGCAAAAGTCTGAATATTGCATGCATAACACGCAAATCTGTTTTGGAATAAAAGGTTTTATCCGCGCGTAAATACCCATGTTGTAGAATCTGACATGTCTTCTTGATAACGATAGTCTTCCAGCTTAAATGCCTTTAAATCTTGAGGATTTTTAATGCGGTTTTTAATCATAAATTGCACCATTAGACCGCGCGCCCGTTTGGCGTAAATACCGATAATTTTATATTTATCACCTTTGAACTCTTTAAAGACAATATTAATAATTTGCGCCTTTAACGCCTTTTGATCAATCCCTTTAAAATACTCATTAGAAGCCAAGTTAATAATCACTTCTGGCTCGTCTTTATTTAATAATTTGGAGATTTTATCGCCCCAAAACTCGTAAAGATTTTTGCCCTTAGTATTCTTCAGCTTAGTACCCATCTCTAATCGATACGGTGCAATTAAATCTAGCGGCCTGATGACGCCGTACAGACCTGATAGCATGCGTAAATTATCTTGTGCAAAAATCAAGTCTTTCTTGGATAAATTAGGCGCATCAATACCGTTATACACATCACCCTTAAAAGCCAAGAGCGCTTGTTTGGCGTTATTAAAATCAAAGGGTGTTGAAAAATCTTGAAAACGATCGTAATTTAATTTTGCTAATTTTTCACTAATAGACATCAACTTAGAAAGCTCATCCTGAGTTTTTTTCTTAAGAAGGTTAACCAGCACTTCTGACTCGCTTAATTGACGAGTAAATGTGTGCTCTTGTATATCCGGCATGGAAAAATCTTGCGTTTTAGAGGGGGAGATAACCGCTAACATGAGTGTGTCTTTTTTAGAATCAATAATTAACAAATATTCTACCTTAATCTATCTTTGAAATACACTTTGACACTAAGGGATTTCAGGCGAAATGAATAGCTGTTTTAGGTTATAATTATGAGGTTTTTTTGATTTTTTATTTTGTAAATTTATACCTATGAAAACCCCATTATTACACTTGCCAAAAGCTCACGGACTCTACTCACCTAACAATGAAAAAGAGAATTGTGGCGTTGGCTTTATTGCCCATATTAAGGGTCAGCCTTCTCACCAAATCACACTTGATGCATTAGAAATGTTAAGCAGAATGGATCACCGTGGTGGCTGTGGTTGTGAAGCTAATACCGGCGATGGTGCGGGTATTTTAACCAACATTCCACATAGTTTTTTTGCCACTGAAATTAACGCCACCTTTGGCAAAACAGTCGCCCAAGGCGACTATGGTGTTGGCAATGTATTCTTGCCGCAAAACGACACACAGCGTGCACATTGCATGGCCTTAATGGAGGCTGCAATTGCCAATGAAGGCCAAATATTGATTGGCTGGAGAGACGTACCTGTTGACACCAAAAAGGCTGATGTTGGTGATATTGCTAGAGAATCTCAGCCCGTTATTAAACAACTCATTATTGGCAAAGCTGATGGTATCGACACCAAAGCGTTTGAGCGTGCTTTATTCATCATTAGAAAACAAACAGCGCACACAATTCGTACTGATGATTCATTATCTGAGGCAATGCTATTTTATGTATGTAGCTTATCAACCAGTATTATTATCTACAAAGGCATGCTGATGGGATCTCAGGTGTTGGATTTTTACTCAGATTTATCCAATCCTGAATATTCAACCTATCTTGCTATGGTGCACTCAAGATTCTCAACCAACACTTTCCCTTCATGGGATCGTGCTCAGCCTTGTCGTTATATGTCTCACAATGGTGAAATTAACACACGCCAAGGTAACTATAACTGGATGCGTGCTCGTGAAGGCACATTAGAAAGCGAGCTATTTGCTGATAATCTTGAGAAAACCCTACCCGTTATTGAAACGGAAGTTTCTGACTCTGGTAGCTTTGACAACGTATTAGAATTTTTAATGATGAATGGCCGATCTTTGCAAGAGGCAGTACTAATGATGGTACCTGAAGCTTGGCAAAACGACACCAACATGAGTGACGAAAAAAAGGCGTTTTATGAGTATTTCTCAAACGTCATGGAGCCGTGGGACGGCCCTGCATCGATCGCCTTTACTGATGGCCATCAAATTGGCGCAGTTCTAGATCGCAACGGCCTGCGCCCTTCACGCTACTACTTAACACACGATGATCGCGTTATCATGGCATCAGAAGTGGGTGTGGTGGATGTGGCAACAGACAATGTTAAAACCAAGGGTAGATTGCGTCCAGGAAAGATGTTCTTAGTTGATTTTGACAAAGGCGAGCTGATTGATGATGAGGCTATTAAAGCCGAATTTGCCGCTAAAAATCCGTATCAAGAATGGTTAGATTCTCAGCAAATTCATCTATCAGACTTAGGCTGTGAAAAAGAAGCTCACGGCTTTCATCCTGACTCTTTGATCCATCGCCTACAAGCCTTTGGCTATAGTAGTGAGACTTTACAATTCATGTTATTGCCACTGGTTAACGAGCTGCGTGATCCTGTTGGCTCTATGGGTAACGACTCTGCACTGGCTTGTTTATCTAGCCAGTCACGCATTATTTACGACTATTTTAAGCAGCTATTTGCCCAAGTAACCAACCCTGCCATTGACTCTATTCGTGAAGAAGTGGTTATGTCACTTCGCTGTTCGATTGGACCTGAAGGTAATTTACTAGCCAACAATCCTGAAAATGCACATCGTTTGGTGGTAGATCATCCAATCTTAACCAATGAAGAAACTGCTGCACTTAGGCATTGTAACCATTTAGGCTGGACCAGCAAAACCATTGATATTACTTACGATGTTAATGAAGGCAAGAAAATCTCCACTCTGCTTGATGAGATCTGTGCAAAAGGCTCAAAAGCCATTAAAGACGGTCACAGCCTGATCATCTTATCAGATCGAAATATCGGCACCAACCGTGTTGCTATTTCAAGCTTATTAGCCTCTTCAGCGCTTCATCGCCACCTAGTGGCTTGCTCTGAGCGAACTCAAGTTGGTATCATCGTTGAAACAGGTGAGGCTCGTGAAGTGCATCATTTCTGTCTAATGACTGGATTTGGCGCTGATGCCATTAACCCATATCTTGCATTTGAAGCACTATGGCAAGCACGTCGTGACGATATGATTAATATCGAAAGTGATGATGCAATTATTGCCGCTTACCGTAAAGGTGTTGCAAAAGGCATGTTAAAAGTGATGGCCAAAATGGGCATCTCCACCTTGGAGTCATACAAAGGTGCGCAAATCTTTGAAGCAATCGGTTTGGCACCAGAAGTGATGGATAAGTGCTTCTTTGAAACTGCATCTAGAATTGACGGAGTGGGTTTTAACATCTTGCAAAACGAAGGTGAAAAACGCCATCGTCAGGCGTATCAAGCCGATTCACTAGATAATAACGGCCAATTCCACTGGCGTAGTGGTGGTGAAACCCACATGTGGGATCCAAAAACTATTTCCAACTTACAATTAGCTGCTCGAAATAATGACGAATCAGCTTATTGGGCATTTGCAAAACACGCCAATGAAGAAGGCACACGCAACTCAACCTTGCGCGGACTAATGTCATTTAAACCGGGCAACCCAATCTCTATTGATGAGGTTGAGTCTGCACAAGAAATTGTTAAACGCTTTGCTACAGGTGCAATGAGTTTTGGCTCAATTTCTGCAGAATCTCATGAATCTTTAGCCATTGCCATGAACCGTTTAGGTGGTAAATCAAACACCGGAGAAGGTGGCGAGGATGCCAAGCGTTGGACACCAGATGCCAACGGAGACTCACGCCGTAGCGCCATTAAGCAAGTGGCATCAGGTCGTTTTGGTGTTACTATTGATTACCTAAACAATGCTGATGAAATCCAGATTAAAGTCTCGCAAGGCGCCAAGCCTGGCGAGGGTGGCGAGCTGCCAGGTGCTAAAGTTGATGAAGGCATTGCTGCTATTCGCCACTCAACACCGGGCGTGGGTTTAATTTCCCCGCCACCTCATCATGATATTTATTCAATTGAAGATCTATCGCAACTTATTTTTGACCTTAAGCGCTCAAATCCAGAAGCGCGCATTAGTGTAAAGCTGGTTGCTGAAGTTGGTGTCGGTACGATTGCTGCAGGTGTAACCAAAGCAAAATCTGACCATATCGTTATCGCTGGCCATGATGGCGGCACAGGCGCATCACCCCTAACCTCTATTAAACATGCAGGCTTGCCGTGGGAACTTGGCTTAGCAGAAACTCACCAAACACTAGTAATGAACGATCTTCGTTCACGCGTGGTCATCCAAACTGATGGCCAGCTAAAAACAGGTCGAGATGTGGCGATTGGTGCGTTATTAGGTGCAGAAGAATTTGGCTTCTCAACCGCACCACTGATCACCATGGGTTGTATCATGATGCGTAAATGTCACCTCAATACTTGCCCAGTTGGCATTGCTACACAAGACAAAGAATTGCGCAAAAAATTTACTGGCAAACCTGAGCATGTTGTTAACTATTTATTTATGGTGGCACAAGAATTACGCTTAATTATGGCAGATCTCGGCTTTAAAACCGTTAATGAGATGATTGGTCGTGCAGATATGCTGGAGATGAATCAAGCAATTGAACACTGGAAGCAAGGCACAATTAATCTAGATGCACTATTAACTCCTGCACAAAAGCCACATGCTAATGCAGGCACTTATCAAACCCAGATTCAAGATCACCAATTAGAACTACAACTTGACAATGCTTTGTACGAACAATCTAAGTCAGTTGTTGATGGTGCTCAAGCAGTCAAAATTGAAAGTGAAATTACCAATGTTGATCGTGCAGTTGGCGCAATGCTATCTTCGCGCTTAGTAAAAGCGCGCGGTGGCAACACACTAGCAGAGGACAGTGTACATGTGAAATTTAACGGCTCTGCCGGACAGTCACTCGGTGCATTTACCGCTAAAGGCATTACACTAGAGGTTGAAGGAGATGCGAACGACTATGTCGGTAAAGGCTTATCAGGTGGTAAAGTTATCGTTTATCCGCCTAAGAACTCAACCTTTAATGCGCAAGACGAAATTATTGCTGGCAACGTTTGTGGCTATGGCGCTACAGGTGGTGAAATTTACTTATCTGGCTGCGTATCAGAACGATTCTGTGTTCGTAACTCTGGCGTAAGTGCAGTAGTTGAAGGTATTGGCGATCATGGTTGTGAATATATGACGGGTGGTCGCGTGGCGATTCTAGGAGAAGTTGGTCGTAACTTTGGTGCGGGTATGAGTGGTGGTATCGCTTATGTTTACAATCCAAATGATACGTTTAAAGATATGGTTAATCCTGTCATGATTGATTTAGACCCAATGGATGATGAAGCGCAAGCAGAACTCAAAACACTTATCTCTAGTCATGCTCAATATACAGAGTCAAAAGTGGCACAACGCATCCTAGACAACTGGAGTAAAGAGTTAAAACACTTTATTAAAGTCATGCCGAAAGACTTTAAACGAGTCTTGGCTGAAAACGCTAAGAAGTAGTTAAACAAAAAGGGTTGCTAAAGCAACCCTTTTTTTATGCCAATAAATATTTCTTTAGATTGGCACAGCATCAATAACATCAGCTGCCTCGTCAATGGCTTCATCAATACCCTCACCCACCACTGGCACGATTGAAATCACCGCGCCACCGATACGCATCGGCACAGTGACAACTTTGGTTAATACACAGCTTGATAGTAGTAGTGTTGAGAATAACACCATGATAATCGATAAACGCATACAAAAAACTCCTGTAAATTATAATTTTATTAGAGGCAAAACCTCCCGAACTTAGACGGCTTAATTATTTTATGAAAAATCAAGCCAATGTTAACTACTCACTAACGTGAGGAATCGCCTCATTTCCGATCCAAAATAGTGAAATGATACGTGTGTTGGTTTTTTTCATCGGGCTGATGCGTCTGTCTAAAGTTTTCAAAAAAATCTTCACGATTAAAACTAGGAAAATGCGCATCTCCCTCATATTCTCCCTCGATTTGAGTAATGTAAAGTCGGTCAACATTCGGTAGCATTTGCTCATAAAAAGAGGCACCGCCCATCACCATTACCTCATCATCATCCTTTGCTAGCTCAAGTGCTTGATCAATACTCGCAACTACCTCGCAACCCGGCGCCTGGAAATCAGTATTACGACTGACAATTACATTACGTCGATTGGGCAACGGTCTGCCAATAGACTCATAGGTTTTGCGCCCCATGAGCACGGTTTTACCAGTGGTGGTTTTTTTAAAATAACCCAGATCGGCTGGCAAATGCCATGGCAACGCATTGTCTTTGCCAATAAGCTGATTGTCGTCCATAGCAACAATAATGGATAAGCGCATGAAAAAGCCTCAAATAACGTAAAATAAACTCTATTTTACAAACACTGGAAACACTTGTGGCATTAATCCTCGCCTCCTCTTCGCCTTTTCGAAAAGAACTGTTAAACAAATTAGGTTTGGCGTTTTCTACTCATTCACCTGATGTGGATGAGTCAAGAAAAGCAGAGGAAACGCCAGAGCAATTAGTCTATCGTTTGGCTCAAGATAAGGCTCGAGAAGTGGCCAAATCTCATCCAGGGCTAATCATCGCCTCAGATCAAGTGGCCACCTTACAAAATGGCCTAGGTGTTGATGACCAAGTACTCGGTAAACCGCATACTCATGAAAATGCTGTCAAACAATTAACACAGTGCTCAGGAAATACCGTCACGTTTATGACTAGTTTGTGTCTTTTAAACACAAATAGTGGAAATATACAAACAATTGTTGAAACTTATAAGGTAACTTTTAAATCCCTTAAACCAGAACAAATAAAAAGCTACTTAAAAAAAGAACAGCCATACAACTGTGCTGGCAGCTTTAAATCTGAAGGTTTAGGTATTAGCCTATTTAGCAGTCTAGAAGGCAAAGATCCAAATACATTAATCGGCCTGCCTTTGATTCAGCTGATTAAACTCTTAGAAAACGAAGGCATTGATATCCTCAGCTCAGCACTCTAGTACCATGTCCTACCTATATCCTAATAAAACCCCTGTTTCAAATTCAGGACAGAAAAGCTACTGGGGCTCTTTATACGGTAGTGCAGATGCGCTGGCCCTCATTGAATATGTTCAGCAACAGCCCCAGGTTGTCTTGTTTATAGCCAATGATATTGCCCATCAAGATACGCTCTATCAAGCTTTAAATTTTTACAATACCAAACTAGATATTCTGAAGTTTGATCATTGGGAGGTGTTGCCATATGATCAGTTTTCACCTCACCCTGACATCACCTCAAATCGACTTTCTACTCTGTCTAAACTCAGACAACTTGAAAATGGAATTGTCATCACCACACTGGAAACTTTGTTTTCTTATTTGTGTCCGATTGAATTTAGTGAAAAATATAGCTTTGACCTTAAAATTGGCGATGATATAGATCCAGCCTCGCTCAGTGAAAAACTGCTAAAAATTGGCTACAACCGGGTAACAACAGTCATGGAGCATGGTGAGTTTAATATTCGTGGCTCACTGATTGATCTCTACCCAATGGGTGCTAGCAAGCCCTATCGACTCGATTTATTTGACCAAGAAATAGAAACCATTCGAACGTTTGACACCTCGACTCAGCGTAGCGAAGCGCAAGTAGATAAAATCGCACTACTACCCGCACGCGAGTTTTCCACTGATCAAACTAGCATTGAGTTATTTAAAGAAAATTACACACAGGCATTTGATGGACAGGGTTTTATTTACCACGAGGTTAGTGAAGGCCGATTGCCCGGTGGTATTGAATTCTACCTGCCCCTGTTTTTTAACGCAACCAACACCCTATTTGACTACCTGCCCAGCAACGTAAGTATCGCTACAACTGCTGGATTTTCTGCATTAGTCGATCAGACTTATGCCGATATTCAGTCTCGATTTGATCATGCTAAACAAGATTTACAGCGTCCGCCACTGGCCATGAATCGTGTATTTTTAAGTAAAGAGTGTTTATTTTCTGCCATTAAACAGCAGCAGCAATTAGTTATTGGCACATCAAAACTAGAAGATAAGCCGGGAAATTTGAACTTTGCATCAAAATTATTACCACCGTTACGGATAGACCCGCTTGCGACACACAGCGGTGCAGATGTTCAAGTAAAAAGTCCTTTATCCAAACTGTCTAGCTTTATCGATCGATTTAAGAAAAAAATCCTGATTGTTTGCGAATCACAAGGTCGACAAAGTGTTTTAGAGGAGCTACTAAGCAATCATCATCTTGAAGCGCAAACTGTCCAAGATTGGCAGCACTTCTTATCGACTGATAAATTACTAAACATCACTCACCAGACTCTATCTCAAGGGTTGTTAGGCCAAGATATTGCCATCATTACTGAGGATGATTTATTTGGACAAGAGGTTGTCCAACAACAGCGCCGGCGCAGAGCTAAGCACAAAGATTTTGATGAAGCCATTAAGAGCTTAGTAGAGATTAAAACGGGCGATCCAATAGTGCATGAAAATTACGGTATTGGACGCTATTTAGGCCTAAAAACTCAAACTTATGACGGCCTATCACAAGATTTTTTACAATTAGAATATGCCGGTGGCGCCAAACTCATGGTGCCAATGACCTCGCTTAACCTAATCTCACGCTATTCCGGCGCTTCACCTGACAGCGCACCACTACACAAATTAGGCACGCCACAATGGAGCAAAGCCAAGCAAAAAGCTGGAGAGGCTTTGCACGATGTTGCCGCCGAACTGCTAGAAATATACGCCAAACGTGAATCGCAAACTGGCTTTGCTTTTCCTGAGCCAAATGATGCCTACTCTTCTTTTGTTGCCAACTTCCCGTTTGAAGAAACCCCTGATCAGCTTAAAACTATGGGCGAGGTGTTGGCGGATATGCGCTCGCACAAACCAATGGACCGCTTAGTGTGTGGCGATGTAGGTTTTGGCAAAACAGAAATTGCCATGCGTGCTGCTTTTTTAGCGGTTGAGGCCGGAAAACAAGTTGCTATTTTGGTGCCAACCACACTACTCGCCAAACAACATCATCAGTCCTTTATTGATCGATTTATTGATTACCCTGTTGAAATTGCCGCCTTATCTCGCTTTCAAACCCCGAAAGAGCAAAAGCTTGTTATTGAAAAACTCAATGAGGGAAAAGTTGATATTGTTATTGGCACCCATAAAATCATTCAAGGCAGTATTAAGTATAAGAACTTAGGACTTATTATTATTGATGAAGAGCACCGTTTTGGCGTTAAGCAAAAAGAGGCACTGAAAAAACTTCGTGGTCAAAGTGACATTCTTACCATGACGGCCACGCCAATTCCGCGTACTTTAAACATGGCACTCGGCTCACTTAGAGAGCTTTCTATCATTGCCACACCACCTGCTAAACGCAGTGCAATCCAAACATTCGTACAAGAATGGAAAGACGACAATATTAAAGAGGCTGTCACCCGTGAGCTACATCGTGGCGGACAGATTTTTGTTTTGCATAATGATATTGACTCCATTGACAATATGGCGCAAAGCCTAACAGAGCTCATGCCTAATGTTCATGTTCGTATTGCTCACGGACAAATGCCAACACGAGAACTTGAGCATATCATGAGTGATTTTTATCATGCGCGTTTTCAAATTTTAGTGTGTACCACGATCATTGAAACTGGCATTGACATTCCAAATGCCAACACCATTATTATCAATAATGCACATAATTTTGGCCTGGCGCAACTACACCAGTTACGTGGGCGCGTTGGGCGCTCGCATCATCGGGCATACGCCTACTTGGTTATTAAATCGCATCAATCACTTTCCAAGGATGCCAAAAAACGCTTAGATGCCATTGAATCTTTAGAAGAGCTAGGCGCCGGGTTTATGCTGGCTAATCATGATTTGGAGATTCGTGGCGCTGGAGATTTGCTTGGCGACAACCAATCTGGAAAAATCAGTGAAATTGGCTTTAATCTTTATCACGATCTACTCAAACGCACGATTGATGCGATGCGCCAAGGGCGCAAAATTAATTTGGATGATCCGATTAATCACGAGATTCAAATTGATTGCGGACTACCATCTATCATTCCTCAAAATTATTTAGAAGATGTGCATGAGCGACTCGTACTTTACAAGCGCATTGCCAGCTGCAAGACTAACAACGAGCTCAAAGAACTACAAATCGAGATGATTGACCGATTTGGCTTATTGCCAGATTCCACCAAACATCTATTTGCCAATACGCGACTAAAACTTTTTTGCGAAAAAATCGGAATTGATGAAATTAGCCTGTATGAAGACAAAGCCATCATCACTTTTGGCACTAAAAACACCATGGAGCCGATAAAAATCATCCAATTAATCCAAAAACAGCCTAAAAACTACCAGTTAAAGGGTCAAAATCAGTTAATTGTGAAAGAAACCATGCCTGAAGACATCAGGCGTATTGAGCTGGTTGAAAATTTGCTAAAAAAGCTAAATTAGCTTATATTTGGATAATTTAGCTGAAAAAATCTTAAGCGTTGCAAAAATAAAGACAATCGCGCCCAAAATGCCACTCATTGAATAAGATTGCATAAACCAAATCCAGTCTGTGATAATTTTTCCATTCATTGGGTAGACAATCAACTTACCCAGCGTGGCAAGAACAACGGTCAAAATAATTAACACCAGGATTTGAGTATAGTTCACCTTTCCAGAGTTGAAAAAGTTAGACAGGCGAATACTTCGCATCATCCAAATAGCAATAACTGGCGCCAGACTATCAATAACTTTACCCAGGTAGCTATTAATGTAAGCCATATCAAATCCGCCTTTAATTATAAGAGCTGCTACCAAATAGCCTAACAAAACACCCGTAAACGCCCTAAAGCCAAACAATAAAATTGAAAGAATCGAGGCACCCATTGGCAGCCAAAGATAGTTGGCTACAGAAATATTATAATGATCAAACGGAATAATCATATAGCGTGATACAAAAACTGCAATAAAGGCGATTAGGTTATACTGGATAAATTGTTTGAACGTAGTGTTGTGCATGCTTTAATGTTGATTAATTAAAAGTGGGGTTATTTTCACATATATTAAACAATTAATATAGAATCAAAATAACACCTACATATCTTCAGCTTATTTTTTAATGATTGCTGAATGCAGCGTCAATTAATGCAATAATGCATCAATGTGTCGTCAGTTAATCAAGAAAAACCATGTCTAAAGATATTGGGCAAATCGAGCTAATAGAAAATTTGCTGCAAAAACTAAATTAGCTTGTTTTTTATCAATTGCGGGGTGAAAAATTTAAATATTAGGTAGATAAATACAACGCCACCCAAGATATCACTCATTAAGTAGGTTTGGATAAATAACGAGGGGTCGGGAATAATTTTGCCATTCATTGGATAAACAAACACCTTAGCCACTGTTGCTACAAACGAGGCCAAAATCACCAAAAACATGACATGCGCGTAGTTAATCTTGCCAGAATCAAAGAAATCTGACAAATGAAAAAATCGCATCATTAAAATTGAGGCAATCGGTGCGACACTATCAATCAGCTTTCCTAAGTAGCTATAGATATGTATTGCTTCCCAAACGCCACCTTTGCTGATAAAAGTGGCTAGAAAATAGCCCGCCACCACGCCTGGTAAAGATTTAAAACCAAATAACAAAGGCGCAAGTATAGCCGCACCCATTGGTAGCCAAATATAATTACCGATGGAAATATCCACGTGATCAAAAGGCACAATGATTAATCTGGAGATGAGCACCGCCAAAAAGGCAATTAGGTTGTAAGTGAGAAATTGCTTCATTGTTTAATTAAAAATGTTGATATTCTACTTACCACATAAACAAACACCAAGCCACCCAGCATATCTCCTATCAGATAAGTTGAGAAAAATATAGCAGGATCTGGAGCAATTGGTAACACACTCATATAGATAAAAAATTTAGATAAAGTATTAATGAAAGCGGTAAGGATGACCAGAAAAACAACGTGGCGAAAATTCAGCTTTTGGCCATCAAAGAAGTTTGATAGATTGAATAGTCTCATCATTAACATGGCAGCTATTGGCGCCAAAGAGCCAACTACCACATGACCTGTAAACCCTGGAAAACCTAAGCCAGACCAACTGTCCCAAAAGAAATATCCGAACAAAGTGTTGGCGATTGCTATCCCAGGTAGAACGCCAAAACCAAACAACAGGTAAGAAAAAATACTCGCACCCATCGGTAAAAATAGCAAATTGCCACTGGCAAAGCTGCCATTCGCCAAACCCTCTACCATTAATAAAGAGGTAAGAGACAAGGTAAGGGCGACTAGATTGTACTTAATAATTAACACACATGGAGCCTAAGGTTAGTATGGCGCAAATTATACTAGAAAATTAGATTGATTTTTGTGGGAAAAACCCTTTAAGTATTGGCACTATAACATGCAAAGTTAAGTAAATAACCACCAGGCCACCCAGAACGTCACCCGTAATATAATGGCTAATAAAGGTAACTGCATCAAGACTAAGCGTAAGGTCTTGCATATACACAAAGAACTTGAGCAAGGCGCTGATCACTGATGCGAAGACAATTAAAAACAAGACATGTCTAAAATCAACTTGGCCTAAGTTAGAGAAGTTGCTCACCCGAGTTTGCTTCATCAGGCACATGGCTATAATTGGTGCAACTGCGCCCGCGCATGCGGCCATCGTGCCAATAAGCAGTTGGTCGTCCCAAGAATTAAAGAGTAGTACGCCAGCAGCAATACAACCGGCAAGAATGCCCGGAAACACTCGATAGCCAAACAGCAAATACATCAATATTTTTGCGCCGAGTGGTAAATATAAATAATGACCCACACCTACTTCAAACGTTCCAAACCAAATCATTATATACGCCATCAAAAAAACAAACACAAATGCAATGGTGTTTTCAATAAAGTACTCTTGTAGGTAGGATTTTATGATGATTTTATACCATTAAATAAATGATTAGTTTACTCGCTTTCTCTGATGTAGCGGTGTTACTTAAGGTTATAGCTTAGAATCATCGAACGCTTATCGGCGCTAGATTGTGTTGCAGCAATGATGTTTTCACTCAATAAAACGCCCACAGCTCTTTTAATAGTAGAGAGTGAATACTTTAGAAAGTATTGATCTTTAGTGATTTTTGTAATATTAGCATCTTTAGCGTGCATGACAAACTCAAGAACTGCTTTTTCTACTTCTGACAATTTGTCAAAACCCATTTCACGCTCGTAAGTATCTAGTGAACGTCTTAACTCAAATAATTT
>Ga0209054_1001326_pt1 | contig 13990 bp, 16 predicted proteins | sample SaaInlV_DNA_200m_FD_184689 | JGI IMG/M metagenome (GOLD analysis project Ga0209054, IMG submission 184689) | Marine microbial communities from expanding oxygen minimum zones in the Saanich Inlet - SI075_LV_DNA_200m (SPAdes) (version 2) | ecosystem: Environmental > Aquatic > Marine > Unclassified... | reverse complement strand
ATGAAATATTAATACATTTTATTTATGAAATCTTAATACATTTTATTTATGAAATCTTAATACATTTTATTTATGAAATATTAATACATTTTATTTATGAAATCTTAATACATTTTATTTATGAAATATTAATACATTTTATTTATGAAATCTTAATACATCTTATTTATGAAATCTTAATACATCTTATTTATTATTTTTTTTAATGTTTGACTGCTAATAATAATATCTTTTTTCTTTAATTCTATCAAAGTTGATTTTAATTGATACTTATGTTCTTTTAATTCTTCATATAATTCTGTTATTATTTTTATTTGATAGTCGCTATATTTCTTTTTTTTTATTTTTTCTGTTTTTAAATATTCATAATCTAATATTTTTCCATCAGATGTTTCCTTATATCCATTTATTTTTAATGTACCATGATGGACTTCATTATGATGTTCTTTACACAAAACTACTAAATTTGATAATTTATTTTTAAATTTATCATAAATATTAAATTCTTTTTGTTCAATAATATGATGAGTATCTAAACAATCCTCATTTTTACCACAAATCGAACATTTATCAACATATAATTTCGCATTATAATTAGATATATTACTATTATTTACAATATCATCATTCGTTTTTAATATTTTATTTCGAATATTTTTAGCATCCTTGATAAATTCAATATCATCAATCACGAAATTCGCAATTTCAATACCATAATTATTATCTCCTGGTCCATCCATTAATTTTCTTCCATAAATTATTTTATCATCTTCATAGGATATACTTAAATGTTTAAAATGAATACCTTCCAAATTATTAATCTCACTTAATTCCGTTAATTTATGAAAATGAGTCGCCATTATAAAACTAACATTATTCTTATAAAAACGCAGTATTGATGAACTGACAATAGCCAATGCTGATGTTTCTTCAGTCCCCTTACAAATTTCATCACCCAATACAATCGAATTACTATCACTGTATTTCAATATAGAACGTAATTCATCCATCTCGACAACAAATGATGACATTCCTTTAAATATATTATCGTCACCATTAATTCTCGCAAATATTTTTTTATATGGATAATATCTGAATGATTCACTTGGTACATAAAATCCAATTTGCGCTAATACGATATTGCATCCAATAGCTTTACTTAAACTACTTTTTCCAACACCATTTACACCATATAATAAAATACCTTTGTTACTTTCGCAATCTAATGAAATATCATTACTAATATAATTGTAATCTTCTTGAATTATTTCAATAATAGGATGACGAATTTTATGACTCTCAAAATAACTTTTTCCTTCATATTTATCTTCTATTATTGGTTTTGTATATTCGTTCTCTAATGCACATAAAGCACCACATTTAATAAAATCCAAATTCATAATAAATTTTGATAAACTATCAAATAAATAATTATACTCATTATAAGTATTATTCATAAAATCTATGTATTTTTCTTTTGTTAAAATCTTTATTTTATCTTTATAATTAACCAATGAATAACTCATTTTATTCAATTCATCACTATAAATTTTAATATTCGTTGATGTATATTTTTTCGTTTCATAAATAGTATTCAAATTTTTATCTTTTTTTAAATTATCAAATAATATTTTACTTCTTTTTTGCGTAGTATATAGAAAATAACCATCTCTTTCATTGCTTTCCATTTTTACAAATTCACTATCTTTTTCAATAAAATTTGACAATTCCTTCATTTTATTATTATAAAATTTGTAAATATTATCAATCTTATCTTGAATTTCATCAATATCCTTAAAAACACCCCTTTTAAAAAATGAACCATATATATTATGCAAACTATACTTACCACATTCAGTTAAGTCTATTTTTTCATTGTAATAATTTATAAATTTTTTTAAATCACTGTGTAATTTTTCACTAAAATAGTAATCTTCTAAATTAATGTCATTTTTTATATTATTTATAATCTGAATTATATTATCATAACTGTAACTCAAATTTAAAAAATCATATGGATGTAATTTCTCAATAGACATCCTTCTTTGCATTCTTTCAATATCAATTACTTCGTTTAATAATCTATCTGTTTTAATTATACAGTCTTTTTTTATAAATTCTTCAATTAAATTATATTTTTTTTGAATAATATCTACATTTGTCGATGGATTATGAATAATATATTTTAAATATCTTTTACCCAATGGTGTTGATGTTTTATCAATAATGTGAAATAATGATTTATATTTATGATTTTCATTATTATTTAAACTAACAATATTTAATTGATATAATGCGTTATGATATAGAATAAGATGTTTGTCATAATCCCAAAATTCTGGTTTTTTTATTTTTTGAATTATTAATTTATTATGTTCATGTGAAAAATCGAGTAATGTTAAATAACTAATTAATACATATGGCTTTCTTTCTAATTCCAAGAATTCAATACAAGATAATTGGCCATTATTTGGAAATATTTTTTTTAAAAAAGTATTTTGATATTGATTTTGATAAAATTTTTTATCACATTCAGTAAAATGAACTAAACGATTTTCTAAATTTATTTTTTTTTTAATTGTATTCCTATTTTCGTCATTCATCTTTTCAAATAAAATAATTAGTTCTTTTGGGTTAAATGTTTCAATAAATCTATATATTTCTTCATAATATGCGTTTTTATCATAGTATCCAAATGATGCTTCATATAAATAATTTTTACCAGTTGATAAATCAATACACGATAATCCAAAAATGTATAAATTTTTATTTGTTTTATAACATATTTCTTCTTTTAAATATAACGAAACTATGTTATTTGGATTATAATTTGTTATTTCGTCAATATATGTACCAGGACTAAATATTTGTGTAATTTCTCGTTTTGGATTAGGTGGTGGTGTAACCTGTTCGATTAATACAACTGTATAATTATTGTCTAATAATATATGTATAAATCTTTTTAATGCGTGACATGGAAATCCCGCCATTAAACAATTGTCTCTTGAATTTTCTAAAATTGCTTTATTTCTTCTTGTAAGTTGTATATTTAATAATTCAGTAATAATACACGGATTACCAATTTTTTCTTCTTTATTATTTACTCCATAAAATTCAAAAAAAGAACCTACTTGCATAAGAACAAGTGTATTCTTTCCATATTTTTCCTCGTATTCTATTTGTTGGTCTAAATATTCATGTATAAGCATATTTATTATATTTATTATTAAAATATATTATTGAATAAATTTTAAGTGCATTTTTGTATTAAATGTTAAAAGATTTAAAAAAATATAGTAGTATTAATTATGATAGAAATATTTAATTTATATATGAATAACTATTATACAAAAAATAAATTTTTCATAATATTTTTCATAATTATTTGTATATTGTTCATATTATTTGAATCGGTTATAGCACCTTATTCAATCGGTAAATTAATAAATAATATTGATAATCCAACAAAATATTTATATTATATTACTGGTATTTATACAATAGTATATATACTTTATTTTTTAAAAAAAAAATATGAAACAAAGATAATTCCTGATTTACAAACTTATTCAAGAAGTAATTTATTTTCGGCAATTATTGATAAATATAGTGAAAATTATAAATCTTTAAAAATGGGGAGTACTATTTCTAAAATAAATACACTTACATTGTTCTTTAAAGATTGTATTATACATTTTATTATGTTAATTATGCCAAATATTATGATAATGTTTATGTTATCAATATTATTATTATTTTTAAATTTTAATTTAGGGTTAATATTACTTTTAAGTAGTTTAGTAATTATTATTGTTGTCTTATTATTTAAAAAAAATATATATTATTATAAAAATAAAGCAGAAGATTATTATTTTAATGTTACAGATAATAATTTAGTTGATGTTTATTCATCACTCATGAATACTTATTTAAATAATAATGAAGTAAAAGAAAAAGAAAGAATACATAATGATCAAAATATATATAATGTTTATTTAAGAGATATTACAAAAATTGAAGGTACTTTATCAATTGTATTATATTTAGTATGTATTGTTACATTAATTGTTGCTTTATATTATATTATTAAAAATATACCTAATAATAAAGATAAAATATTATATTTAATTTTATTAATATATTTTATAAATAGTTCTATTGTTATTGCTACACAAATACCATGGTTTATAAAATTATATGGTGTTATATTAAGTTCAGATAAATATATTAAAAATATATTAAACGTAGAATTAGATAATAATAGCCAAGAAATAAGTACAGGGTCTGTTGAATTTAAAAATTTAAATTTTCACTATGTTAAAGATAAAAATATATTAAATAATATTAATTTAATAATAAAAGATAAAGAGAAAGTAGGAATTATTGGAAGAAGTGGTTCAGGTAAATCAAGTTTATCAAAATTATTATTAAAATTTTATAAATATGAAGGAAATATTATAGTAGATAATAAAAATATTAAAACAATAAATACAAAATATTTAAGAACAAAAATAATATATGCAAATCAAAAAACAACTATGTATGATATATCAGTAATGGATAATATTAAATATGGTAATAATGCTGAAAGTGAATATATAATAAAATTATTAACAGAATATGAATTATTGGATATATTTTCAGGATTAAAAAATGGTATCTATAGTGATGCAGGTGTTCAAGGTAATGAAATGTCGGGTGGCATGCAAAAATTAGTTATTATATTAAGAACTATACTAAAATCTGAAGAATCAAATGCATTGGTTGTTATATTCGATGAGCCATTGGCTGGCTTAGATTCTAAAACCAGAAAAAAAGTGATTAATTTAATAAATAATAAATGTTCCAATATAACATTAATTGTTATTACTCATGATAAAGAAATATTACCATATATGAGTCGTATTATTGATTTAAGTGAGGTTAATAATCTAAATAGAAAAATTATTAAAAATAGTAAAATAATGAATTAGATAGTTAAATAATAAATAGAATAGAATTAAAAATATTTGAATTAAAAATATTTGAATCAAAAATATTTAACTTTATTTAATCATACATTTTATGATTAAATATAAATAAAAATTCCGTTAAATTATTAATAATATATTAAAAAAATTGATATAAATAAACAATAATTAACAATTACTATAAAGACAACATGACTTTAACAATTTACAATATTAATAATGCGACAATTAGAGAAAAGATGGTTTCATTTGATTATGATTGGACTGTAGTAAATCCAAAAGATGGAAGAACGTTTCCGCTATCTATTGATGATTGGATATGGTTATATCCAAGTGTTCCTGAAAAAATAAAACAATATTATGAAGAAGGATATATGATTGTTATTTTTACAAATCAATCGAAACAATGGAAATGCGAACAAATTCAAATGGTAATGGAACAATTATGTATTCCTCTTTTTATTGTAATAGCTATGGATAAAAAAGAATATAAACCAAATCCTATATTATTTGATACTTTAATTGGTGAAAATACAATTAATAAAGAAGAATCATTCTTTGTTGGAGATGCTCTTGGACGAAAATCTGATTTTTCTGATAGTGATAAAGTATTTGCTGAAAATATAGGTATTAAATGGTATTCACCAGAAGATATCTTTACAAATAAGACAGGTATATTTGAAATACCAACAATAGCTTTATCAACTAATCCAGAAATAATTATTATGATGGGTTATCCTGGTTCAGGAAAAAGTACAATTGCGAAAAATATTTGTAAAAATGATAATTATATTCATATATCAGGTGATATTCATAAAACATCAAGTAAAATGCGGAAAGCATCATTGGAACATATTTTACAAAAAAAATCTATTGTTTTTGATGCAACACATAGTTCTATTAAAAAACGAAAAGAGTTTATTGATCTTGGTAAAAAATATAATTATGAAGTTAAATGTATTCATGTAACTACTTCATTAGATATTTCTTACAAAAGAAATAAATCAAGAAATGATGAAAACCAAGTTCCTAAAATAGCTTATTCGGTGTATAAAAAATATTACGAAGAACCAAGTGAAACAGAAGATTTTACATTATTTAGTATATGAAGTATATGAAATTACTTATTAAAAATAAAATTTGAATATTATACAATATTTATAATAAAAAAAATTTCTTCAACTTAAATTTATTTGAATAGTGATTTTTTTGATATAAATAATAATCATATATTCCATATACAAATATAACTGGTATTATTATTATTAATATTTTTTCTATTTTATACATTATATTTATAATATCTTCAGATACGCTATTTCTTATTTTCCAATATTTACGTTGACTACTAATTACATATAATAAAAAAAGCATTGAAAGAAATATTAAATTATATAAAAGTCTCATTTTACATGATAAAATAAAAATTATATACAAAAATATAGAATATATCATTGTATGTAAACAATTTCCACTAGACCAATTTACATATGCCTTATTTTGTTCATTCATATCAAAATCCCATCCACCTTCTAACATTATAAACATAAATATTAGTAATAATCCCATAATATTTTTCATATAAATATTATTATCCATAAATTTTTGAAATTGTTTCGAAAGTTGATTCTTTTCAATACCACCGGCTATAATAGCATATATTACAAATAAAAATGAAACTCTTGTTAATGTTTTTTGATAACTTTCCATTATATATATAATATTATATTTAACAATTAATTTATAAAATATAAAATATACCGTTATATAATTTTAATAAATCATTATACTTTTTACAATTAAGTGCTTAATGTTCCAATACATTGACAATGAGGACATTTACAATAGCCTCTTGTTCCTCTATATATTTCCTCACAATAAGCATGTAAGCATATATTACATTTTATACATATTATTAAATCTATGTATTCTATATTATCCCAACAAATTAAACATGTTTTATCACCATAATCGATATCATTTTGTGTTGAAACATAATTACCCATTTTAGTCTTTAATGTATAATGTAGAACAATTTTTAAATTATATTATTTATTTTGAACAATATTATAATAAATAGATAAATTTCTTTTCACTAATATTTATTTTATTAAATATTAAAAAATAATTTAAAATTGATTTAAATTTATTAAAAAAAGGAATATATGAAAAATAAATGGATTCATTAAATGAAAAACAAAAAGAAGCATTTAATGGAATGAAAGATGGACATAATATTTTTATAACTGGTCCAGGAGGTTCTGGTAAATCACATGTTATAAAATTATTTGTAAATTATTATAAAGATAATATAGAAGACGATGAAAATAAACTTTATATTACAAGTAGTACAGGTTTATCATCATTATTAATAAATGGAATAACAATTAATAATTATGCTGGTATTGCCACAGGAGATAAAGATATAGATTATTATGTAAAAAATATTAACAAGAAAAAAGTAATTAGAGAGCGTTGGCGAAATACAAAAATATTAATAATTGACGAAATTTCAATGATTAATTCTAATTTATTTGAGAAATTAGATATTATTGCACAAAAAGTACGAAAAAACAAACAACCATTTGGTGGCATTCAACTTATTTTAAGCGGTGATTTTCTTCAATTGCCTCCTGTTAAATCAAATGAGTTTTGTTATGAGTCTTTCTCATGGGATATTACAATTAAGAAGATAATTTACTTAGATAAAATTATTCGACAAAAAGATAATAAATTTCAAAATATATTAAATAAGATTCGAATTGGTACTATTGACGAAGATGTAATTAAAACATTGGAGGAATGTAGAAATAGAAAATTAGAAAATAAAGATGGTATTATACCAACATTATTATTTTCTAAAAAAATAATGGTGAAAGAATATAATGATAAAAAATTAGATGAACTTATTAAAAAAAATACTCAATCTTTTGAATATAATTCGGAATATATATTTGGACCAAGAGTGAAAGATATTGTAAAAGATGATTATATTAAATTAATAAATAGTCAATTTACAATTGATGATAAAATTACATTAACAAAATACTCACAAGTTATGCTAACAGTAAATAATCCTGAAGAAGGTTTAGCAAATGGATCACGAGGAATTATTATTGATTTTAATGATGGTAATCCAATTGTGCAATTTTTAAATGGTAAAGTATTAGAAATAAAGAAAAAAGATTATAAAATGGAAGATACAAAAGACAATATAATTAAACGACAAATACCATTAATACATGCATGGGCTATTACAATTCATAAAGCACAAGGAATGTCATTGGAATATATACAGACTGATATTGGCAAATCTATCTTTGAATATGGACAAGCATATGTTGTATTATCCAGGATTAGAGATATAGAAGGGTTAAGTTTAATTGATATTGATTATTCTAAAATTAAAGCAAACCCAAAAATTATTGATTTTTATAAATCATTGTAATAATGTTATTACAATAATAATATCATATTCTTATTTAATTGAATCCATCTTTTTTTTAATGAATATCTAAATAAATCAGTAGATAGAAGAAAACATTATTTTTTATATCAATATCGTTAATATTAAGTTATGTATCCTATTATATGTGTAAAATAAAAAAATCTATATTATATTATATTAAATACATTATTTATCCTAATATAATATATGGATCAAAGATGGTATCATATAACATGGTTAATGTTTCATAAAATAACAGTTTTTCCTATTAATTATAAAAAATCGAAATATTATCGTAAATTTTTTTTATCCTTTATTAAATTAATTCCGTGCTATGGATGTATGAGACATTATGAATTAAATATTTTATATCCAACTAATGAAATGAAATTGAATTTAAGTAATAATAAATTATTTGAATGGACTATAGACCTTCATAATAAAGTTAATCAAATGAATAAAAAACAAATATGGACATATAATAAATCCAGAAAATACTATCAAGAATTAATATTAACAAATGATGATATACTTTGTTTTATTGAAAATTATATAATAAAAAATTATTTATATCATAAAGAAGAATTGAAAAATATGATTGAATCCTTTTTCAAAATATTACCTGATTATTATAATGATAATAGTAAAGAAGTTAAAAAAATACTATTAAATAGAGTAAAAGATAAAAATGATATTTTAAGTAATATTGCACCATCTACATTTATTCATTTTAATTGAGCATTTGTCACATAACATTGGTGCTAAATATAAGTAACCAAATGGATTTGAAACATGATCTGGATTTGTATAACCATTTATTATTTTTAGTGAACATTTTTTACATTTATATCGACAAGGTGATAATAAATCTTCTTCATCATGTGATTTGTGTTCTTCACATGTATTTCTTTTAATTAATTGTTCCATTATATTATTAATATATTAATATAATATATTATAAATTATTTTCAATTTATTTTCAATTTATTTTCAATTTATTTTCAATTTATTTTCAATTTATTTTCAATTTATTTTCAATTTATTTTCAATTTATTTTCAATTTATTTTATTATACCAATCTTTCTTTTATATAATTTTTTTAATAATAAAATTCGTTGTTTATTATTAAAATTATTTAATAAAAAAATCTTTACATCTTTTCCATAATAATTTTTAAATAAATTTAATAATTCTTTGTCATTATTTTTTAATGAATAAACAATATCATTTAATATAATCCATGGGCTTTCATCATTATTATGTAAATTTATATCTTTTTTTGTAATTTTTGATTTATAATCTTCATTATTAAATAAATTATTTACACAAATATTAATATTATTCATTATATTTATTAATTAGCTTTTTTTATAACCATAATGAAAAAAATTGTTAATAATATTAAAAATAAAAGTAATAATAATTTATTATAATTTTTATAAGTATATACATTTTGCTGTGTTATCATATAATTTTCATTATCCATATTAAAATAATATAATATAATATTTTATATAAATTAAATGAATTAAATGATAGAAATAATAAATGAATTAAATGATAGAAATAATAAATGAAATAAAAAGTACAATCATCCATGGTACATACATTACAGTTGAACCACCTATAATATCTTTTATACTAAACATTTTCATAGGTGGAGGTGATTTTAGCATTACTTCTTTGAATTTATCAATATTATTAACCAAAGGAATGTTATCAGAAATATTATCGTTCATATAAAATATAATATAAAAAAATGCGTAATAAAAATATTTTATTTATATTTTAATTAATTAATGAATTCAATAACAGTTTTAGTTGATGCTAAAAAAGAATATACAATGCAATTGCAACAAATTATATCACCGCAATTATATGAAGGATTTAAATCAATATATAATGATATTTTAAATGCGGTTGGTGATGAAATTATTAAAGGAAATAAACAAAGTTCAAGTGTTATAAAAATATTTCAAAAAAGTTTAAAAGATATTCCATTGTGGAATAGTGAAATAATAAAAATAGAATATAATAGAATTGAAAATAGTAGTAATTGTGACTATTTTGATGAATTATTAGATGCTGTATTTATTTCAAATACGAAAATATTATCTTCTATACAACAAAATAATGATCCTAAAAAAATAAATTTAAACATTCCACAACCACAACATTTTATTCATAAATGTTATATTGAATGTGCTAAAGAAATATATAAAAATCCCTATATTTTTGATATGAGTAAAAGATTAACACCAAAAGAGAAACATTCTAATGTCAGAGAATGTTTAAATATAATGAATAATTCTATATCTAATGCTATTAGAAGTTTATTACCATTTAGAGAAATATTAAAACAAGGTTTGTTAAATGAATCACATAACACGAATGATATATTTAAAAATAACTCTGAAGAATCAGAAGATGACAATATTGATGAAGATGACAATATTGACGAAGAAGATGATAATATTGATTTAGAAGATAATAATGTAGAAGATGAAAATAATGTAGAAGATGAAAATAATGTAAAAGATGAAAATATTGTTTTAGAAGATAGCAATAATGTAGAAGATGAAAATATTGATGTAGAAGATGAAAATAATAATATTGGATTTAATGAAAGAAGTATTGATCAAGATATCAGTCACGATAATGAAAATAATAATGAAGATATAAAAATAATAAATTTAGAAGATGATGTAATTGAAAATTCAGATTTTACTGAAAATGATAATGAAAATTCTGAAATTAAATTAATAAATATTGAAAATAATAAAACAGATGTAAATCCTTTATTATTTAAAAGTATTCCTATAGAAAATGATAATACTTTAAAAAATATTAATCTTCAAAATAATATTATTAAAAAAATTGATAGAGTAGATAAAATTTATGATGGTAAAAAAGATATAGAAGATTTAATTAAACCAAAAAAAATAATTAATACTAATAATGGAAATATTAAACACTCATTTATGGGTTCAAATAATGATCAAAATATTAAATATAGAAATGTTGGGCCAAGTAAATTAAATAATTCATTCCATCAAAGAAAATATGACGAAAATTTAGCCAAATATAATTATACAAGTGAAAGTTATTTAGATGAGGATGAAAAGAATATTTCTAAAAATAATATAAACGTAGATTATAATACTTCTGATGAAGAAGATAATAGACCTATTGAATTAGTTTAATCTTTTTTTTTTTAATAATTATAAAAATTATATGAATATGAATATTAATATAATTTATGAACCTTATATATTATCATTAATAATTGCTTCCATAATTAGTATTATTTATTATTTTTTTAAAAAAAATAAAATTAATGATGAAAATAACGATGAAAACAATGATGAAAATAATTTATTATCTGAAACAATAATTACATTACTTATTAGTTATATTATTTTAATGATTATATATTATTCTTATAAATATTTTTCTTTTAAAAAATCATCATTTGTTCTTATGACTGGTGGCAGTGTATTAAATACATCTAATAATGAAGGAACAGAAAACAATGAAGAAAAAAATAGAATAAAATCAGAAACAATTGAAAATAGTGTAACAGTTTGTGACGATGATACTGATGACATTGATTATGACATTTTAAGTAAATTTTAAATATGAATAATTATGTTAAAAAATGAATTCATATATAAAATATTTTTAAATAAAACAATAAATTCTTTATTTAAAAAGTATATTATTATAAATAATAAAATGAATTCATCTAAACAAGATTATAAAAATAAAAATAAAAATATTAAAAATGACCGGAAAAAACAACGAACAAATAAAAAGATGAAAATTTCATCATTTGAAGATCAAGATTTATCTGAAGGAATGTATGATATGACAATTAAACCAACAGAAAATGAATTATCTTATATATATCATGAAAAAGAGGTTAAATCATATAGTTCAGATTGTAGTGATTTATTTGATAATACTAATTTAAAAGAGGAAGATTCTAAAAAAGAAGATTCGAAACAGGAAGATTCGAATGATATACAAGAAAATACTTTTACAGATAATTATTTTTTACCTGTTGTATATAAAAAAAAATAAAATAAAAAAAATTCTTTTTGCGTTATTGATATAAAATATTTTTAAATCAAATATATATGAGTCTACAATTAAAGAGATTTAATATGAATATGATTAAAGATGATTCGACTGTTGTATTAATAGGTAAAAGAAATACTGGTAAATCATATTTAACAAAAGATATGTTATATTATAAACAAGACTTGCCTGCAGGTACAGTTATATCCCCAACTGAAAACGCAAATAAGTTTTATGGTAATATTATTCCACCAATTTTTATACACGATGAATATGAACCTAAAATTACAAATGAATTTATTAAAAGACAAAAAACACTTAAAAAAAAAATGGTATCAGGCGAAGATGACATCGATAATAGAGCATTCTTAATAATGGATGATTGTTTATATGACAATGATTGGAAAAAGGACAAGAGAATTAGAGAAATATTCATGAATGGGCGTCATTGGGGCATATTTTTTATCTTAAGTATGCAATATGCTATTGGTATACCACCTAATTTAAGATCAAATATTGATTGGGTCTTCTTGCTTAGAGAAAATATACATCAAAATAGAAGGAAATTATATGATAATTTTGCTGGAATGTTTCATACTTTTGAGATGTTTTGTCAAACAATGGACGCATGTACAGAGAATTATGAATGTTTGGTAATTCACAATGGTTCTAAATCAAATAAATTAGAAGATCAAGTATTTTGGTATAAAGCAAATGATCATGAAGATTTTCAAATATGTTGTCCTGAAGCATGGGAATTTAGTAATGCGAATTATAATAATGATGAAGACAGTGATGATGGAGATGTAGCAGAATTATTTAAGAAAAAAAACAAAGTTAATCTTAAAATTAAAAAAATATAATTTATTTAAGGATATAATCATTATATTAATTAATTATATATGAATATTAGATATTATAAAAATTTACAAATATTATGTATAATGAATAAACGTCAACAAATATTAAGAGAAGGATTTCAATTATTTAAATTACGGTCCCAAACAAAAAAAGAGATCGTTCTAGTAAAAAAACCAGAATGTGCGATTGTTTTATATAATCCAAAAAAATAGAGTTATAGACTTATAGACTTATTTATAAAGATTAAATAAATGAATGAACGTATATTATTCGTTGAGAGAGAATTAAATAGAATAAGTAAAATTGTAAAATTAGAATATTATAATCCAATAATGGTTTTAAATTTATCGAATATTTTTAATAAAAAAGAAATTAAAAATGATAAAGAAGAACAAATAAAACAAATTAAAAAAAGTTATAAAACGATAGTAAGATTAATACATCCTGATAAAGCATGGAATGTAGATCGATTTTGTGAAGCATTTAATGTAGTAAATATTTCTTATAAAATTTTATTAGAAGATGATAAAAGAGATATATGTATAAATGCACTACAAAATGAAGAATTATTAGAAAAAATATATAAATACAAAGAAGAAAATAATGAACAAGATAATAATGAACATGAAAA
>Ga0209054_1001273_pt1 | contig 14368 bp, 13 predicted proteins | sample SaaInlV_DNA_200m_FD_184689 | JGI IMG/M metagenome (GOLD analysis project Ga0209054, IMG submission 184689) | Marine microbial communities from expanding oxygen minimum zones in the Saanich Inlet - SI075_LV_DNA_200m (SPAdes) (version 2) | ecosystem: Environmental > Aquatic > Marine > Unclassified... | reverse complement strand
GCTTTATTGATATTTAGAACAGGATAACACTGAGTGTGACTAGTTCCTCTGATTGCGGAAAAAAACTCTGTGTTGCGCTCAAGTTCGGATATCGGTTCCTGAGATGCTGGAATCAATTCTGTGTGCCAGCGGTTTGCCAGCCATTTTTTGAGTTTGTTCCTGTTGCTCATATCTCCCGCAGAACCAATATTGAGAAAAGCACCACTCGCACGAGCCAGCGAATCCCCGTGATAAAATTCCCGTGAAAACGTAGGCTGAATCGCAACATCTGCATTTAGTTTCAGTACACTACGGAGCAGATTCCAGCGATATTTGGAAATAGTTTTTAGTGACATGGAATTGACAGGAATTACTTGGTCCCAATAAGGCAGTTTTTCGGCTAGATCGGACCATAAGGAATTTGCTAACAGTACAATATTGTATTCTTCAAGTGGATATAAATTACGATATTCTTTTGCAGTATCCAACCAAATGATGAAATCTCCGATTTTATCTTGTCGAATCAGTAAGACGTTTTTTTTTGAACTTGGCAGGGTGGCTGGGGCACTTTGCAAAGCAATACTGTCAAAGATAAAATAGATAATTGCTTTAGAAAAGACTAATGCAGATTTTCGGAAGTTATTGCCGTTGAGATTTAGATAAGGACTATTAGGTTGCTTTGGTAATTTCGCTGAGGTACGAAAAAAAGTTGCATCAATTTGGAGTAACTGAGCTGTATTAGGGTCTGAAAACACCGTAGATACTCCCCAAAGTTCAAATCCTTTTTCTTTCAGGTTTTGCAACATTTCATCTATTAAACTATGACCTTCATACAAAGGAACCAAAGATATTTCGAGTTGCAGACCAACAATGTTTTTCATCAAGTCATGTGCACCATTCATGACTTGTTCTTCATAACCTTGAGTATCAATTTTTAGAAAAACAACAGAATCCTTTTCAATGAAATCAGGCGCAAGTGTGTCCAACTTTCTCAAGGGCACTTTTTCGTTTCCAATATATTTTGAATTTGGTGCGGCTTCAATGTGAGAATCCAACATTTCGAGAATAGAACTACTTTCTGAATTTCCTGCTATATGAATTTCTATTTCGCCATTTTCATCGCCTATTGCAGCTTGTGGAGCAACTTTCCAAAGACTGTCCTTTTGACTAATTTTAAGCAACTCTTCTCTTGCTTGAGTTAAAGGCTCAAAAGAAATTATTTTTCCTCTATAGCCAAAATCCCGCAAAATAACACCAAACTGGCCCTCATTAGCACCTATGTCAAAGATTGTATTTACTCGATGGTATGACAACATAGTGAAAAATCGTGCGTTCTCAGATTTTTCTACTGAAAAATTGCGAAATTCAAAGTCAAATCGACGCAGCATTTGTTTAAAAAACGATTTCATAAAGAGGCCTTTATTGTCTCAGAATCTTTCCATGTTAACGAATCCATCCGTGTTTTAATCAGCGGAGTGATGATTTTTGAAAATTTAGACAACCACTTGAAGGTGGATGATGGAAATTGTTTTTCTGTCAACAAATGAATATTTTGACCATTTGTATAAAATTGCAGGCCATACCTTTCTGCGAGATACTCAAAAGTTCTTTTCTGAAAAAAACCAATGTGCTGACCATGTTCAATACCGTAGTACCACCAATCATTTGGCTGAGGTATGGGGTCCGGAATGAACTCTGTAGACAGAAGGATATTTCTTGACACTTTCAGCAATTTCTCAAATTCATTTATTGGATCATTGAAATGTTCAAATGCTTCAAAACAAGTCAATAGTTCAACTTGAGTGTTTGTATTTTCTGAAAGTTCAAAACCTTGAGCGAAATAGTTTTTTGTGTATTTGTCCTGCCAATAATAGTCAAAGCCGATGTCACGCATTAAACGCACAAATACTCCATAACCGCCTCCATAATCAAGGAATTTTCCGCTCTTGTCAAAAAACAAATAAATTAGTGTGGAAGCTATGTTTCTATGTCGTAAACTACGCATCATCATACCTGTATCGGAATCATTAATCGTGTTTGTATAAGCCTCTTCCAACCAAAAAGGGGATTCAGTTTGGACATATCCACATAAAGAACATTGAAAATATTTCACAGTATACTTGTTTAGCAAGTTTGAAGAAAATATTTCCGAAACAGGGACTGAGCAAATACGACAGGCAGGGCTTGTCATTTATCACTCCATTTATTGTTATACTTCCTGAGTTTTAATGTTGAAAGATAATTTTCTTGCCCTAACCATTTCAACAATTTCCGTCCACTAAATAAAATTAACCGTTTCAGAAAAGTAAGATATACCTCAATTTTGTTCGGGAAATTTATTTTTATGATTTGAATAGCTTCCCACATCACTTTGGACTCTTGAGTTGCAGAAACTCCAGCACCATCCATTTTAACCACAGGATTTCCCTTCAAATAATAAGCACCTCTGTCTGAATTGAACAGACTTACTTCCCAACGACACACCCAGTCATAGTCACTGCTTATATAACTTAAATCAAACCATCCGACTCGATCATAAACGGTTTTTCGCACCACCATTGTCTGATGACGGTAGGGCATCCCTCTTCCAATATTGGGTTTTAAATTGTTTTGAAAACGCAAAGGTTGCATCACAAATTTCCCAATTAGAACATCATCATAAAGCTCATCTGCATGAACAAAATCTACTTCCGGATTTTCATTTAATATTTTCATTGCTTGTTCCGGATAAGATTGATCAAGCAAAATATCTCCGCTGTTGAGCATCATTACAGTGTCGCCCTTAGAGTATTTAATACCTTTGTTAAATGCGTCAGAAATTCCTTGATCTGGTTCTGAAACGGACTTCCCGGAATAAGTCTGAAGAAACTTCAGTGTTTTTGGGCAATCACCACCATTGATAATGATGTGTTCGCAACGCTCTAAATCTCTGACAGACTCCACTGTGTTCAATAATTCTTCGTAATTGTTAAACGTGATCGTAACAATAGATATAAGGCGCAAGTCATTCATGAAGATGCCAAACGCAACCGAACAATTTTCCATTTTATTAATAACCACTCCACAAACACATCTTCTTGCACATCCACACCATTTTTAACAAAACGACAGCGAATAATTAGAATTGCAATCACCCAATACATAGAGACATAAATCAAATGCACGTACATTCCAAGCATAAACCAGCCTAATATCCAAGGTTCCATACCTCGAGCATGTTTTCTTAGATCACTTAGTAAAAAAATAATTACAACTAGCGTTGCTACAAATCCTCTTTCAAGGAAAGTATGCAAGAGTGAGTTGTGAGGGTTTTGAGTATGCAAAGGCCATCCCTCCACTCCCCATGCAAAAGATTGCATTGTTTTTGTCCATTCATGAAGTCCATTTAAATTCCAGTTTTGTCTTCCTGGATCAGCAGTAAAACGTAGTATTCGCTCTCCAAAAAAGTGTAGCCCCGGCCACTGACCAGTTGTAATTTGTTCTAAAGCCCAAAGAGAAAAGCCTGCTAGGAATAGATAGAGTACGATTGTTCGACTTGTTTTTGAAAATATCCAACGCAAAACTGGAAAAAACATATACCCTAAACCGACAAAGCCAAGAGCAAGGGCAAAATTTCTGCTTCCTGTTAACCACCCCATTGTCAATGCTGCAAGGAAAGATAAAGGTAATCTCCAGCGCACCGCAAGCATAGCAAATAAATAGCAATAAACTGCTGTAAAATTAGGGTGATACCTATTTCCAATAATATCAAAAGACCATCGGCCTGACTGAGAGTAAGCAGTAGTTTCCCATATAACCCCTAGTAGCATAACAAAATAAACATCAAACCAAAGTCGCTGATTTGCTTGCATTGCAGGTCGTAACGAAATCACAATTATAAAACAACCTATAATTTTTGTTGTATAAACCCAATAAGAGTACTCTGTAGGGTAGACGACAAATACAGCAAAAAATGTGGTTCCCATGAGAGCAATTCCCGTTTCCCAAGGAATAGTTGTTTTACGTTGGAATAGCCAAAGAGTTGCAATTACAAAATAAAAAGGAATTGATGTCCAAAATGCACCTGAAATTATTATTACTGGTATTATAAGTAAAGCAGCCCAAGGGCTAGTTTCTGGAATAACTTTGAGTAAATGAGATTGTAAAATATATTTCTTAAATATTTTCATTATAATTTAGATTGGATAAAGCTGTTGGAGGGTCCAATAAGGGAAAGCTATGTTTTTAGAATGAGAGAATTACTTTTGTAATCAATGACTAATTAAATGAATCAGTTATACGTGTATAGTAAAAAAACTGTCTTGCCCCATGTATTTAACATTCAGTATGATTTTCATTTCCAGCATTGTCGCATTTTCTCAAATTTAAGTAACTTATATTCTAAAAGCTCTGCGGCTCTTTTCCTTGTTGAGGATATCTGCTTTAAACGCTCATAACCATTTTTTATATATTTATTTGAAATATGATCTTCTAACATAGATTTCATTGCATCTGCAATTGAGAATGCATCATCAGGATTTATCAAAATTGCCGCATTTCCTGCTTGTTCAGAACATAGGTCTGAATAGATTAAGGGCTTACCGAGTAACCATGCTTCAAGAGGCGGCAAATTAGTGGAACCAAAATAAGTTGGCATAACAACCGCTTGACAATTTTTATACAAAACATGCATGTGTTCGGCAGGTATAAATCCCAGTGTTTTAATGTATTTACCTAGACCATAATCACAAATAAGATCATTTATAAAATCATAGTTGCCTTGATTTCCACCAACAAAAACTACTCGGCAGAGGATATCTTCTTGATGTAGTAAATTCACAGCTTCTATGATTCTAAAATGGTTTTTGTGTGCCCAAAATTGCGCTGGATAAAAGAAATACCCATAATCTAGATTATAAAGTTTCAATATATCTGTACTATTATTTGCTTGAGATTCTTGGAGAAAAGGAGATGGTGAAAATGGCATCGGTACAATACGGTTTCTATCAACACCATATCGGGTACAAATTTTATTTGCCAGTTCTTCTGAGTCTACCATAACTAAAAACGCACGTTTTAAGGCGTTTTGAAAAACAAACTCACGCTCTCTAAATTCTCCAAAGTTGCTGACCTCTGGGAACTCTAATTGGTCTTGGTGACATAAATCATGAACGGTGGTAATAAAATTTATATTTTGCAGAGATTCGGCCCGGGATGACTGTTCAACTAAATAAACCAAATCACAATTTTGCTTAATTAATTGTTTTTCAAATGGGCATATAATTCTTAGGCTAGCTAGTATCTTCCCCCAAATCCGTCCACTGAATAGTTTTGATAGTATCTTGTCAACTAAGGTAATTGAGACAAAATTCGCCTTAATGTTTAGTCGTACTAAATAACTAATATTTTCTTTAGCAGTAGTAACAACAGAAAAATCAAATTTATCCACAGAAATATTGTTCATCTGTTGAACAGCATTCAATGCCTGATTAAATCCACCACCGGATGTTATAGGTTTTTCTATTACAGCGATTATTTTCATTTTTTTATCAATGTACTGACACAATACCAATCTGAAAAGGAAGGAGTGCTACTTTTCATCCATGCAAAATTTGTTTTAACTTTAAACCACGGACTACTAAATTGTAATATTTCCGGTATAAATAAATAACGCATTCTATGTGTCTCATTCAATTCTGTAATTTTCCCATTATCTTTTTGTTTAACCTGCACACAATAATTTACATCTACAACATTTTCGTTTGGATGCATAACAGGCTCTGCAATTCTGAACACTTCAATGTCTTCGTTTTCTAACCGCTTCTGCCTTATTGCTGGCGGGTCTGACAAAACACCTGGCCCATACCAATAATCGAATATGAACACTCCATCATGCCTTAAATGTTGTGCTGCCGTTTCAAACATTGCCGAAATGTCATCATTTTTTATTTGGTAACTAGCTACATGAAAAAGTGAAATTACTGCATCAAAAATTTTATTAACTTTAAAATTACGAATATCACCGACTTCAAATTGCAGTTGGTTCCAGGAGGTTTCATTTTTTCGCTTATTAGCCACATTCACCATTAAAGGGCTCAAATCAACACCATGTACGTTAAACCCAACTTTTGCTAATTCTTCTGCATGTTTGCCTGTTCCGGAACCAAGTTCTAAGATATTTCCATTACTCACACCATTTTTCTCCAGTGTTCTTAAGATATATTGAATCTCATTCTGGTAATCCTTATCTTGATAAAGTAGGTCATAATAAGACGCATAGGCATCAAATACTTTGCTCATTTCAAAACCTCAATTATTGTTTTCGTTACATGACTTATAAGTTCAGATGACATTGCCATTCCACTTGGAATATAAAACCCTCGTTTGTATAAACTATCTGCTACTGGGTATGCTTCGTTTTTGAATAGTCCCATTTCACGTAAAACTGGTTGTTGATTCATTGGACAAAAAAAGGGGCGACAACCCACTCCATTCTCTCCCAGCATCTTTATCGCCTCTTTTGCACCAAACCCAAAAGAGTCGTCCAATACCAGACCGAAGACCCAATAAATGTTGTTAGCATAATCTGTTTTAACGAGTGGTAGTTGCACACCACTCAATCTACTTAACCCTTGATTGTACCGATCACCCATGTCTCTTTTTCTCTGCACAAACTCATCCAGTCTCTCAAGTTGTGCTAAGCCTAAAGCAGCTTGAATATTTGTCATTCTATAATTCCAGCCTAACCTTTTGTGAACAAAACGCTTTTTTGGTTGAAAACACAAATTGCGTAAACTTCTACAATCTTCAGACAATTGTTCATCATCAGTTAAGAGCATACCACCTTCACCTGTGGTAATGTGTTTGTTAGGATAAAAACTAAATGTGCTTATATCACCAAAACTTCCACATGGCCTACCTTTATAGGACTGTCCAAGCATCTGTGAAGCATCTTCGATTATCTTAATGTTGTGTTTTTCTGCCAGCTCTAATATTGGATCTATATTCACAGGCAGGCCAAAAATATGAACCACCATAATAGCTTTAGTATTTTTTGTGATTTTACTCTTAATTTGCTCAAAATCCATATTCCAAGTTAAAGGGTCACTATCTACCAAAATAGGAGTTGCTCCGGATCGTATGATTTGACCAATACACGAAATAATCGTAAATGTAGGCAGAATCACCTCATCTCCGGAACTTATACCTAAAGCCTCAATCGCGATATCCAGAGCCGCTGTTCCACTAGTTACTGCTATTGCATTAGTACGCTCAACACGAATAGCGAACTTTTCTTCAAATTCCTTAACAAAGGGTCCCTCCGAAGAGATCCAACCCGTATCAATACACTCATTGAGATACTTTTTTTCGTTTCCGTCAACTAATGGAATATTGACTGGGATGAATGGACGATTTTTCAATGCTTACTCCCTTAATTTTATTAGATCAGTTGAGATAGATTTAAATCTTGTTTTGTCTGCTTCGCCTGCATAAGGCCCCTGCTTTACTTCAATTATCTCACTATCTTCTAACATTTTAAAACCGTGTCCTCCAAAAGCAAGTAATATTACATCACCACTCACTAACACTCGGCTTTCTAGGTAGTTTTTCTCATCATCATAAAAGTCCACCCGAACCTTACCAGATTTAATAAACAAAACCTCTTTGGTGAACTGTACCTCTCTTTGCACTGCATTATGTATATGAGGCTGTATTTCATATCCCAAAGGACGGTTCATATATGCTAGTTGTTGTGAGAAATCATTTGGAGTAAAGAATTTTATCCCTTTCTCTTTGTAAGTAGTTCGCAAGATTATTGCTAACGTTTGCCCCTGATTTGTAATAGTATTAATCATATTAATAGATATTTTATGGTAGATAATGATTTTTTATGACACCATTTTGTTCATAGAACAAAGAATGATAGTATTAAATAATATCTTTTAATGTCACATATTTGAAGATGTCTAGTAATGTGTTTTTTGAGGTGTTTAATATTAAAGTATCCGAATTGTCAGACAGTAATTCATACTGAGAGAATATTTTATATATTCCTAATGAGGCGTGTTTAGTTCGTGAGGATTCTTTTATCGTTCTTTTGTCTTCATTCTTTTGATGGATACCATTTTTATAAAATCTATAATCACTTTCTTTATGACAAATATAATTGTGATCCATACCTAATAAATATATTTCACTGAATCCCATATAAATTGCAAATACTAAAGCGTAGATACTAACTGTATCAGCTATCCAAGTCATTTTACTGATATCAATATCAGCTGGACTATGCTGGTAGTGTTCATAGATATTTATCCCGGAATAGTACCAATATTTTTGCTGAGTTGAAAAGAGATTGTTTTGATCAACAATATTTTTTACATTGTTGACCTGATTACTGATTCCAAAAATCATGGTTGAATTATTTGGAACATAATTATCCATATCTGAAAACCAATCAATCCATTCTCTTTCAGATTGAGGAGGATGTATTGGTGCTGTCATGTAATATTTTTCAACATTACCACCCATTATTTCTGAAAAATCATCGTGAACGTAGAAGTTATTTAATGCAAAAACGATTTCGTTTTTCAAAGGCTTTAGATCTTCTTCTTGTATAGATGGACCGCTACCTAATAAAAAACAGCGTCCGCCTTTATGCCTGTCCTTTAATTCAACATTATTTTTAACTATCTCTTTGTATTTTAGGAAATCAATGTAATTTATTAGATCTTTAGTCTTATATGCAAGTATTGGTGGTGTGAATTTTTTTAGACTCTTCTTTAATTGTGACGCCATATTATTCTTTTAATAATAAGTCTACAAACTCTCGTACAGCACCATCTCCTCCAGATTTAGATAAGTGCTTTATACCTTCGATATTTTTTATCTTTGTGATGGCATTATTTGGGCATGCCGGAAAACCAACTGATGAAAGTGCTTGATAATCATTTATGTCATCACCAATGTAAGCAACTTCTGACAATGACATATTTTTCTCAATACAAATCTTTTCGAGAACTTCTAGCTTTTCTCTTCCTTTTACACCTTGAAATAAGTAGTCTACTTGAAGTTTGTTTGCTCTTCGTTTTACGATATTAGTTTTTTCACTGGTTATCATTGCTGTAATAATGCCTTTTTCCTTGAGGATCTTAAACGCCATGCCATCATGAGTGTTAAACCTTTTTAATTCATTTCCATTGTTGTCATAGTACATGCCAGCATCTGTTAAGACACCATCTACATCCGTAGCAAAAAGTTTTATTATTTTTGATGGTTTGTTGTTTACAACATATTTGTACATCAGCTTTTCAATAATTATCCAATCATCCTCTTCATCAGCTTCAATCGCAGAGTATTCAGGCATCAAGTAAGGATGTATATTCCCACTAAGTCTATTTTTGTGTTTATTTATGTTTTCAACAGTATTTATATAAAAGGCACCATTCTCCATCAAAATACCATCAAAGTCTTGTCTCAAAGGTCTGTTGTAATAATCATAATTAATTGCATTTCCATTTTTAGTCCAAAAAAATCTTTTTGATTCTACGCAACTTAACAAGCTATCAATTTCAAAATTAGATTTTAATATATTAATAGCATTATCAAAATCATCCGATGATGTAAATGGTGTCGTTGCTTGAACTAAGACGAACAAGTCTTCTCCAGAAAAATCCTTACTGTCTAGGAATTCAAGCATTACTGATTCTGTGCTGGCAGTATTACTAGCATTTGTGCTAGACCGGTCAAATATTTGTACTGTGTCAAAATTAAAATCTCTAACAGTATCTTTTATTTCATCACAGTCTGTTGCAACATAGATTTGATCGATATTCTTTGACTTGGTAAGGGCAAGTAATGCCCAATATATTAATGGTTTCCCACAAATAATTTTAATATTTTTAAAAGGAATGGACTCACTACCACACCTTGCAGGGATAAATGCGATATTCATTTTTTGTTTTTTAGTTTATCTCTTTGAACTTGTTCAATCTCAAGTATTTCACATGCTTTAGTAGTCAGAGCACTATAACAAGCATTTAAATTTCTGACTAGTAATCTTAAGCCATTTGGCTCTAATGAAGCAGCATGGTCCGTTCCTTTCGAAGTCCTGTCTTTTGTAAAGTGACGCTCAATCCATCGTGCTCCAAGAGTATAGGCGGCACAATCTATTGCGATACCTAAGTGATGGCCAGAAAAACCAATTCCCTTTACTCGCTTATCATATTTTTCGTATAAATTATTTATTTCAAGTAGGGAAATATCTTTAAAGGGAACTGGATAGCCGGAAGTACAAGAATAAATAATCAAACGATCTTTGGCGTTATTGTTTACTTCGAAAAACTTAATGACCTCTTCTGTTTCAGCTTTAGTTGTCATTCCAAAAGAAATTTGAACTTCACCCTGATATTCGTCCCTTAATACTTTTAGCATTTCGAAGTTGTTATTACATGCTGAAGGTACTTTAATGAAAGACGGTTTTAATTCAACTATCATTCTAGCTGAATTCACTTCCCAAACAGAAGTTGAATACTGAATTCCTATAGTCTCGCAATATTTTTTTAATTCATAATGCTGTTCCTGAGAAAATTCTAAGTACTCTCTATGCTCTCCATAAGTTTTTCCATAGGAATTATCTTGTACAGGATGAGGAGCATTGTATTGCTCTTCCGTGAGTAATAATTTATTATCTCTAGTTTGAAATTTAGCCACACATGCTCCACATTCCTTTGCAAGAGTAATCAACTCCTTGGCTATTTTCATGTTTCCCATGTGGTTGCAACCGATTTCTGCAACTACTTTAGGCTTTTGATAAGTATGATCGAATGTCATTATTGTGTTATTTATGATATACGTTTAAGGAAATTATATTTCCATAGATAAGGATTCAAATAATATTTATATTGTAAGTATGTATTCCTAATATACTTATTTATTATAACTGGATAGTTACTCATAGATTCGTCATAAATACAATCAATAGTTGGTGCGGTCCAATTTTTATATTTTTTCAATAAAAAAATACATCGCTCATCACCATACATCACCTCTAAACCTAATTTTTTAAAAAATATAGTCAAGTAGTAATGGTAGTAATTAATTACATGTGCATTTTGAAAATATAATATAGGGTCAAAATAAATCTTTTTGATGAAAAATATCCCTGGAACTTCTACTAATAAATATTTATCATGATTTATTTTTTTGATTACTTCTACCATTTCTTTAATCGGATTTGTGAAGTGTTCCATAACATGTGATAAAATCAACAAGTCAGTGCTATTATCCTGTATAGTGTTTTTGTAATCACCAGAGATTAAGGATAGACCTTTAAGCCTGCCATACTCTAGGTATTCCTCGTTGTAATCTATCCCTCTACATGAGATGTTCAATTCATTAAATGGATAAATAATTCCACCTGATCCACACCCTATTTCTAGTACATTCTTGATGTCATTTAAATTTATATGTTTTTTTATTAATGAAATAAAAGCTTCTCCACGTTTTATTTGATCTTCAAAAAACTGGTTATTTGGTTTATTTAATCCAACATAAATATTTCGGTAATATTTTTGATAAAATAAAATATTTGATTTTTCGTCAAATATTTTCTCACTTCGAATTAAACCGCATTTTGAACAGATCATATTATTAACAGGAATGCCATAGCGATCTTTTTCAGAAAGCAGGATGTCATTTTTACTATTATCATTGCGGCATAAACAATTATTATCTTTTAATATTAGTATATTATTGTCAATGTCACTCAACATAATGTTGATTGACTCTATTTGAAAATCACTTAGGTTAACTGTTGATTTATAATCATTTATATATAGTGGATGAGACATTAACGCTTCCTCCAAATTCCCATAAAAATTAATGATTTTACTTGAATATAAAATAAATTTCTTGTTTCAGCAAATATAATATTTAATATAAATAATGACAATATTTGTGTTATCACAGTCGCATAGACTGCACCTTGAACAGCATACTCATTTATCAATATAATATTTAGTAGGACATTTATCACTGCTGAAAATACTGTCGTATATAATATGATTTTCTGGTTTCCAGAGATAGTAATATAGCTAGATCTCAAGCAGGCATTAAACATTGGAATCATTCCAAACGACAATAGCATCAAAATCTTGCTGGATTCTTCAAAACTATCTCCAAATGTAATTTGAATTAAAATTTCATGAAACACAACAATAAATAATACGATAAGATATGATAGCAAAGTCATGTAACTTGACAAAGTAGCATATAATTCAAAAAATTTAATTTTGTTATCTTGAAAAGATTGTACAAAAATTGGGTAAACAGATTTTGCTATCATCAAGGAAATAAACAAAGGTGCTTCATACAGGACATAAGCTGCAGAATATATACCTACGTTATGATCATCTAACATCTCTTTTATCATGATCCTATCAATTTTTGCATAAATCAAATAAGACATATATGCAAACATCAGTGGCCAGCTATCTAATAATAGAGCTAATGCAACTTTTGCATTCCATTTCCATTTCTTTATACTACCACTGTTTCTTGAATAAGCATAAGCTAAACCCATTGCTAAAATGATTGCATCCAAGCTGTACACTACAGCAAACCATATCAATGGAGAACCTTTTATGATTAGTACTAATTTAGTAATGGATGAAACGATTAATTGCACAATTTGAGAATGAACAACATACTTTGACTTCACTTCTGCTTGAAAATTATAATCAATTACATTGAATGATTGAAAAAGCACACCAAATGCGATGATAGCAATTAATGTATTTGTTAAGGGGGTATTGTTTGAAAAAAATAGTGCAGCTAGAATCAAAATCCACATCAACAGGGTTCCAATCACTTTGAGTAAAAAAGAGGTCCCTAACAATGTGTTTCTTTGATCAGGCGACTTTACGAGTTCTCTGACAACGATTCCGTCCAATCCTAGGATTGCTATTGCAGTAAAAATCCCAACATAACTATTCGCATAACTCAGCAGGCCAAAACGCTCAGGACCCAAATAGCGTGCGACGTAAATTCCAACAAAGAGTGAAGCCGCCATTCGAATAATTCGCTCCCCCAGAAGCCAGGAGGTGTTTGCAAAATATTTACGGAATCCTGGACTGTTAATAAGATTACGCATGATTCTTCAATGCATTCTTATGATAAATATGTGACCAATAGAGTTCATTACTAAAGTTAATACATAAATTAATTTATTTTGATTGCAAGCTAAATTAAGCATAATCACTTATTTTTCATTAAAATATCGTAGTCAGCACGCACCATACTGAGTGCTAATTCCTTAAATTTAACTTTCGGCTCCCAGCCTAATTTTTCTCTGGCTTTTGCAGGATTTGCCACCAGGATTTCAACTTCCGCCGGACGATAAAATCTAGGATCAATAACCAGGTGATCTTGATAATTCAGTTCAAGTTCTTCAAAGACAATTTGTACAAACTCACGAACGGTGTGTGTTTGTCCTGTACCGATCACGAAGTCGTCCGGTTTGTCTTGTTGTAGCATAATGTGCATCATTTTCACATATTCCCCGGAAAATCCCCAATCTCTTTGCGCCTCAATGTTTCCAAGCCGCAGTTCTTTTTCCAGTCCAAGTTTGATACGTGCCGCAGTTGAAGTGATTTTACGGGTGACAAACTCAAAGCCTCTTCTGGGTGATTCATGGTTAAAAAGCATTCCGGTACAGGTGTATAATCCGTAGGCTTCACGGTAATTTCGTGTCAGTTCAAAGCCAGCCACTTTGGTAATACCGTAAACTGAACGTGGGTGAAAACGGGTGGTTTCGCATTGTGGAGTTTCCTCAACTTTACCAAACATTTCCGAAGAACCAGCAAAGTAAAATCGGCATTCCGGATAAGAATCTTTGAGTGCCGCCAGCAGATAATGCGTACCGTTGATGTTCGTCTGCATCGTTGAAAATTCGTCCTCAAACGAAATTGAAACAAAACTCTGCGCCGCAAGGTGATAGCATTCATCCGGCTGAACATCCCGAAAAATTTTGTAGAGCGCCGGAAAGCTTTCCAAAGTTCCGGAATGTAAATGTAAACGGTCTGCAACCGGCAGGAGGCGCCATAAATGATGGGTCGGATCTTCCAGTGCCACACGGCGAACGATGCCGTGAACTTCGTAGTCCAGGGAAAGTAAATGTTCCGCAAGATAGCTCCCGTCCTGTCCAGTGATGCCAGTAATTAGCGCTTTTTTCTGTTTCATGCTTCGTCCTGTTGGTCGGTTTGTCTGTTGTCTGGACATTAGGGATGCTGTCTTCAAAGTATATTTTAGCTGCAAAGTATGCAAAGAAAAAGCTTTGAAATGCCATGAAGAAAATTTCCCAGACAAAATAATCCAATATTTGTCCTACATAAACTGCCAGCATGGGCAT
>Ga0209054_1001256_pt1 | contig 14476 bp, 15 predicted proteins | sample SaaInlV_DNA_200m_FD_184689 | JGI IMG/M metagenome (GOLD analysis project Ga0209054, IMG submission 184689) | Marine microbial communities from expanding oxygen minimum zones in the Saanich Inlet - SI075_LV_DNA_200m (SPAdes) (version 2) | ecosystem: Environmental > Aquatic > Marine > Unclassified... | reverse complement strand
TATAATTTAGGATTCAATAAAAAAGAAATAGCAGATCACTGTAATACAAGTGAAGTTACTGTTAGCAATACTTATAATCAAATGAATAAATTTAAACAATATTTACTACCTAAAAATTAATTATACATATCAAACATTGTTGAACATATTTGAACCACGTGCAATTTTTTTGGGAGGGGGTTTTATTAAATTATTATTTTTTATTTTATTCATTGCGTTTTGTGAAAATGTTGATGCTTCAAAATCTATCCAATAAAAAATTTTATCATTTCCATCCATATAATAAAATAAATTACCAACGCTATCATTATGAGTAATTCCTTTATCTTTTAAAAATTTTATTGCTGGACCACTAAATTTATTTTTTTCATAATTATTTATAGTTAAATTATTTCCTGGAATATTAAATTCAGTAATACCATGTTTATACTCAATTATTAATAACGCATATTTAGTATTTGGAATTAATATACAGTTAAACATTTTTGAAAAATGTTTTTTTTCAGAATTGTTAGTTGATTTATTTAATATAGAATATGCTTTATATTCATTTTTTATACATCTATATGTTGCCTCCCATAATCCTATTTTATAGACTTTATTATTTTGTGTATCAAAATAAATAGCATTGTTTGGATTTACAGGTCCAGTTCTTTTATTTTTTTTTAAATCATTAAAATTATTTTTAAAATCATTAAAATATTCATTATCATTATTATTATTTAATATTTCATTAATCGCATTATATATATTATCATTATTTAATATTTCTTCATTCATTTCTTCATTCATTTCTTCATTCATTTCTTCATTCATCTTATTATCATTATATGTATATTTTGGTTTGATTCGTTTTTTTGTTGGTGCTCTTGGTGCTTCAGGATTACCACCAACTTTTATAGATCCAAATTGTCCTTTTTTAGTAATATATCCAGCTTTTATTAATCTTTTTTCTTTTTTAGCAATATCACTTACTTTTTTAGATACAATTTCACCATTTTTATTGTATTTTAAATCTTTCTTAGTTAATCCCCCTGTTGTTTGTAATGCTTTCCCATGCATAACTTTACAACGCGTACCAATTCTTTCCATATTATAATTATTATCAATATATTTATAATTCATAAAATATAATTTATTTATTATTATAAATAGTTAATAATAATGTACTAACCATTATTAATTTTGATATTGAATAAAAGTTTTCATTAAAAATAGTAAAATTATTTTTCATTTCAAATATATTTTTATTTAATATTTCATTTGATTTAATACATTCTTGAATTATTTTTTTTAAATTAGTATTATTCATATAATCAATACAACATTTGTTATTTTCATCATTTTCAATCAATAAATTCATATTTTCAACATTTAATAATTTATTAATTAAATCATTCTTTCCACTTTTGAATAATATATGCATTATATTATTATCTTTTTCTCTATATTTTAAAATTAAATTTTTAATATAACTATTATCTATATTTTCAATAGCAAATTCAATAATATCAATTGTTGATAATAAGTATAATAAATTATCATCATCTTTTTCGTATTCTTTATTTTCTTCTTCATCTTCATCATCTTCATCATCTTCATCATCTTCATCATCTTCATCATCTTCGTCATCTTCTTTATCTTCTTTATCTTCTTTATCTTCATCTTCACAATATTCATCGTTTATACAATTATATTCATTCTTAAAATTTATTTTTTTTTCTTTTTCGAATAATACATTTTGTGTTTGTAAAGGATTATTTGAAAATAATGAAAATATTGAAATATTTGGTATATTATATGCATATGGACTAAAACACTCACTTGAAATATCAGAACATGAATCTGTACCTGAATCTAAATCTGTACCTGAATCTGTACCTGAATCTGAACTATTAGAACAAGAATATGTATTAATTGAATCTAACTCATCTAAGTATAAATTTGATTTTTTATATTTATTTACTTCAACATCTAATTTTATTTTATTATCAAAAAATCCTGCAAATATTATTAGATTATTATTTAAATCATTTATAATTTTAATATTATTATGATAAATATTAATTGTCATTAAATGTAATAAAAATAAATATTGAAAATTATCATCTATCAATGATTTATCTACATTATTTTTTATTATTTTATATATACTTTCTGTTAAAATATATTTATTTTTATTTTTATTAGAAGATAAACATTTATATATTTCTTCAAAAAAATTAATTTTTACTGTAATCATAAATATTAATTATATGTATTATTTTAAATATATTATGAAAATAGTTTTAAAAACATATTTATAATAATAATTAATGGATAGACCATCTTGGGATGAATATTTTAAAGAAATTGTTAATGTTACATCAAAAAGATCACCATGTGATCGTTTAAATGTTGGATGCTTATTAGTAAAAGATAATAGAATTATCAGTCAAGGATATAACGGGTTTTTACCAGGATGTGAACATAAAAGTGTAATACGTGATAATCATGAACAAGCAACAGTTCATTCAGAACAAAATGCATTATGTGATTGTGCGAAAAGAGGAGTATCATGTAATGACAGTATTGCATATATTACACATTATCCTTGTATAATATGTACAAGGATGCTAATTGCGAGTGGCATAAAAGAAATTAAATATATAAATAATTATAATAATGATGAGTTAGTAATTTATTTCTGCGAACAATTAAATATTAAAATAATACAAATTTAGATATCATCATCTAAGAAAAATATATTACCATCAGAATTAAATAAATCTTCTTTATTTTTTAAATCTATTATATCATCATTAGAACCATCATTCGAATCATCATTCGAATCATCATTAGAACAATCATTAGAACAATCATTCGAACCATCATTCGAACCATCATTCGAACCATCATTCGAACCATCATTAGAATCATCACTAATAGAATTTATATTATTTTCAACAAGATTTATATCAGAAATATTATTATTAATATTCAATAATTTATTAATATAACTATTAGGGTAACTATTGGGATAACTATTGGGATAACTATTGGGATAACTACTGGAATAACTATTGGAATAACTATTGGAATAACTATTGGAATAACTATCACATAAATTATCATTGTTCATATTTAAGATAGGTATGATATTTGATTTATTATTATCACTATTTTCATCACTGTTCCTATTACTATTTTCATCACTGTTCCTATCACTATTTTCATCACTGTTCCTATCAATATTTTCACTACTATTTTCACCTCTTTTATTTATATAAGATGAAGGTATTGTATTCGTTTTATAGATATTAAGTACTTCTTTTACTACTTCTTCTCTTTCAATATCTTTTTCTAAAAATTCAACAGAATTAATAGAACCAGAACTTCTACCTCGAATCTTTCCAAGGAAATCTTCCAATCCATTTTTACCAAATAAATCATTTTGGTCTAAATCACCTGTTACAACTAATTTACTATTTTCACCGATTCTTGTTAATAACATTTTCATTTGTGCTATAGTACTATTTTGCATTTCATCAGCAACAATCCAACAATCCTTAAATGTTCTTCCTCTCATAAAACCTAATGGACAAATCTCAAATATTTTTTCTTCAATTAATTTTTCTAAGTTTTTAGGACTAATAAAATTATGAATAATATCAAATATTGGTCTAACCCATGGTGCCATTTTTTCTTCTAATGTACCAGGTAGGAATCCTATTTTTTCATCAACAGTTATTGATGGTCTTGTAAATATTATTTTATTAACATTTCCTTCAATAAATTGACGCAAACCTTCTTCGACAGAAAATAATGTTTTCCCAGTACCTGCTGGACCTGATGCAACAATAATACGATAACTTGGAGTTCTTAAATAGCTATATAATTTATTTTGAGATTCATTTCTTGGTTTGGAAAATTTATTATTAATATTTTCTTTTTCTTTATTTGAATAATATTGATAACATTTATTATTTTGAAATATATCCATACTAATTTTTTCATTATTATCATTATTATCATTATAATCATCATTATCTATATATTTTTTATTTTTCCTCCCTCCGCCTTTTTTGCTATTTTTTCTTTTGTCATCGTTGCAATGATCCATATTTATTCTTAATTAATATTTTAATATTTTTTATTAAATTAATAAAAAATATATATATAGTATCATTAGGTATATATTATATTTAAAAATCGTTTGTTAATTTAAACTGTATATCGTCATTTTTTAATAATTCTGCATTAATTTCATTTTTAATAAATTCTATATTACTATTTTGAAATTCATTTATTTTAGATTTATTTTTATAAATGTAAAAATAAGGTATTTTACTAAATTCAAAAAATTTCATAAAGTTCTCGTCATTTTCAATTAAATCATATTCTATTCTTAAAAATAGTGATTCGTTATTATTAATACTATTGATAAAGTTTAATAATTTTTCTTTCATTTCGTTACATGGTTTGCACCATATAGCACTTATATTAATAATAATAAAATCATTGGTATAATTATTAAAAATTTTCTCAAATTCTGTGTAATTTTCTATGTCAAAAATTTTCATATTGCTTATAATATATTATAGATAATTTTGATTTTATATATTTTCACTTTGTAATTTTGAAAAAATTGCACTATAGCTAACAGAATTGGTAAATATTAATGCCATGCCATATGTACAATAAAACAGTAATCCATATGCTATAAAATCACGACTATTTATTTCTCCTGTAAGTATTAAGGGCTTAACTATTAAAAATAACAATGCAAACATAAAACTTGTAAAAAAAATATCACGTTTTTGAATTACAGATAAATTTAAATAATTCATTAATATTAAAAAAGATATTATTTTTGATGAATCATTAATTAACTAAAATAAATAACACCATTTATATCACTATTAATTCCATTAGTAATTTTTTTAGTTATGTAATACCACATCATAAAAAATACAGAACCATATGTAGATATATTTATCATATCTTTATTTAAAGTAATCATTGCACCCAATACTCCAAAAAATATAATAATAAATATAGAAGTAAATACTAATTCACTATATTGAAATACTGTTAATTTTGTAAAAGTAAAATATTGAAAAATAAAAAATATAATTTGAAGTATTAAAAATAATATAGTACTATCCATCTATTATTATATTAGATGAAAAATTTTGAGATTGTAATATATAATAATTAATTAATAAATAACGACTCACTAATATGATTGAAAAAAATATACTTGAAATAAATACATCATTGTAGAAATAATTCCTACCATCATTTATAAAATATAGAAATCCTAAATAGAAAAATATAAATAATGGTATTGCTACTAATAATTCAGTATATTGATAAGTAGTTAACATTATATTTAATTTAGATAAATAAATGAAATAATAATTTTTAATTATTGTATAAAAATTATTATTTACTATTATTATGAATAATGATAGTAAAATAAATTCTAATATAATTAATTATATATTTAGTAAAAATAAATTTTCATTATCAAAAAAATCACATACAATAAAAGATAAAGATTTAGATTATTGTAAAAATCATTCAATTAAAAATAATAAACAAGGGTTTAATTTTTATGGAAACAATAATAAATGTTATTTGTATTCAAATCATGTACCACAAAAAAAAGTAGAAGATTCTTTATTGACAAATTTTTCTATAAAAAAATTTATTAAAGATAAATCCCAAAAGTATGCAAATCCAGAACAACAAAGTAATCCAAAATATTATTTTAATGAATTAAACCATTATAATCTTGAATCAACAGGATTATTAAAAAAAAATGATGTTAAAAATTTATCTCAATGCATGAATACATGTATAAACAATCCATCATGTAATACAATTATGTATTTTCAACAACCATTGTCTTGTGATTTTTATGATAAAATTAAACTAAATAAAAATAAAAATAATATATATGATTCTTATACAATAAATCAAAAAATTAATAAAAATGAAATAATAAAAAATAATAATATACAAGAGAAAAAAGAAAAGATATTAGATGATAATATTAAAAACAATAATGTACATAATATACATAATGTAAATAATAATAATAATTATACTACTTGTTTTACAAATGAAATATATAAAAATTATGTTAGCGTTAAAAAAAATTATGATAATATTTGTAAAAAGAATTTTGGCGACGAGTATGTTTTTGTTAATGGCAAGAATAATAAAAATATTATAAATTGTGATGATGATAAAGTAAAGATATTATGTAAGCCAGAATTTATTGAACGTTTTGAAAATTATAAAGATAATAATATAGTTATAAATTCATCATATATATATATATATTTATCTATATTTTTAGGATTATTATGTATATTATTTTTATACTTTTAAAGATTTATATAATAATATATCATACTAAAAATTAAATTTTATAATGTAGATGACCATATACAAGTTAATGTAATGGAATCTTGTTCAATCCATCCCATATACAATTTAATGTAATGGGATCGTGTCCAATCCATGCCACGTGACTGATGGTCCAACGGGTTTTTCTTTGGATAGTCGAAGACGAAAGTTTTTCGCAAAAAATTCTTCATCTCGAACGTGAGACTCATCCCTCAAATAGAGCCCTTTTTTGCTAAGATGTGTCTGGAGTTCTTTGAAAAGACTTTCAAAGAAAGGGATTTGTTCTCCGTAGGAGTACCTATCCATACGACCAGCATAGTGGACATCACAAAATTGGAATGTCCATAGTGTGCTATCACTTTCTATCTTAAATGGAAGTAGAGATGGATAGATCCAAACAGTTGATGCGTTCTCACGTATCATTCTATCAAAACCTTCGAAAAGGGCTTCTTGCATTTGACTACAGTATCCCTCTGCGGCTTTCTTATGGATAGCCTTTTCCTTCTCTTTGCGGATAGCATCCCACCTTTGTTGTTCAACCTTAAAAACATCAGCTGATGCTACGATCCAAGCAACGTTAGGAGTAGTCCTAAATTTCCTATCGATCATCGTTGCGATCTCTCCCCCAGTGTTCTCCTCCCCAGTGATATTGCCATGAATATCGACTACGTTCGCCATATTTTCATATGGGTGTTTCAGGAACTAATTTGTTTTGGTAGTTTCTTATTAATTATTTTTAATAAGTATCGATTTTTTTTTTTGAAAAATATTTTATAAAAATATAATAATTAATATAAAAAGATAAATACATTTATTCATATAAATAAATAAATATAATGTGTAATAATATTGATAATATTGATAATATTGATAATATTGATAATATTGATAATAGTTTTTATAAAATAAATCTTATACCTGATAATTTATGGCATGATATGATAAAATATGAATACGCATCTTATAAAAAAGAGTATAAACCAATTGCAGCTGCTGTAACCTATTTAATGTATAGTGGAATGAGTCATCCTGGGTTTGAAGATACATATTTTACAGAAGGAATGGCAGATTCTTATTCTAATGCATTTCAGGTACATCAAAAACCTTGTAAAACTGCTTATATTCATAAATATTGGATTCGTAAGTTACCATATATGTGGTATTTATTTTTAATTGCTACACCTGTTGATATATATGCACACATATATCAATTTATTAATGGAGAACATGATATGTTTTTAGAAGGCGGTGCTTTTTTTATACCATATCAAATATCACATTGGTCTATGGTTAGTTTAGCATTATTCGCACCATATATATATAAATATATTCCAAATACATGTTGGTATTATTATTTCCGCTTTATGAGAACAAATTTAATTATACATGAATATATTTACCGTTATACGATAAGGAAATTATCATTTTTACGAAGAATATTAGAATTTTCTCTTTTTATGAGTATAATTATTTTTACATATGATATTTTACTAACATGAATAATGTGTGAAAATATTTTAATAAAAAAAATAAAAAATTGAATTAAATTATATATAAACAATTAGATATAATCAATAATATGCCGAGAAATAACAAAGGTGGAAATAAGGCTAAAAAAAAGTCTAATAAATTTATTAAACAAGCATCAAAACAAGATGCCCCATTACCATGTGAAGAAGAAAACTCACATGTAGGAAAAGTAACTGGTGTTTTAGGTGATAAAAGATTTAACATTCTTTATTTATCAGATACTGGATTAAAAAATGAAAAAATGATAGCTCATTTATCAAAAACAGCATCAAGGCGTCAAGGTAGGATAATATTAGATTCTATTATTAAAGTTAGTAAAAGAGATTTTGAAGATAAAGCTGATATTTTATATCAATATAGTAAAACTGAAATCGATTATTTAATACAAAATAATATTATATCTAATATTGAACAAAGAACAAATTCAAATGAAGACTTTGATTTTTGTGATGAAGAAACAGATAATATTAATATTAATGAACTTTAAGTTAATGAAAATTAATGAAAATTAATGAAAATTAATAACAATGAATTTTATTAGTTGTATGAGAAACAACTAATAAAAAATTTATAAAATATTTATAAATTTTTTATTTTATATTATTATTTTATAATAATAATTTTATATTATTATTATAAAATGGATGAAAAAAAAGTTTCTGATTCAATAAAACACTCATATATAAATTTTGATAATTATTCTTTCAACAAATTAATTAATAATTCATATTCTTCAATAATAAAATTTTATAAATATATAAAAATAAATATTGAAGAATATAATATAGATGAATTAAATATACAAGAATTAGAAAATGAATTAAACAATTATAATATATTATATACGTTATCGGTTCATCCATATGACGATAGTATAATTTCACAAAAAATTATTTATATAAATAAGTTATTAAATGACAAAAAAATAAATAACTATTTCTAACAATACATTGTATTTAATACATAATTTTTAAGACTTTCATTTTCATCTCTATTTTTAACTTCATCATTTTCTTTATATTTTTCCAAAGCATTATATAAATCTTCTTTTGTTATTTTTTTAGCAATATTAAATTCTTTTCCAAATACACGTCTACAATGTGTAATTTTTGTCAATGACCATAAATTTTCCATATCACCTCCATTAAATTTAAAAATATTTTTATTTTTTTCGAAAAATACAATTGGTATTTCTTGTTCTTCATTATCATTCATTACACTCCATTCATTTTCATATAATTTTTTCAAATAAATTTGTCTTAATTCTATATGATTATAATTATCAACTGATAATCTCATTTTAAATCTTCTTGCCAATCCTGGATTGTAAGAAAAAAATGAACTTTCTAACTGTTCTTTATACCCTGCTATAATAACAACAGTTTTTTTTTTCTCTGTTAAATTTAAGTTTATTGTATCTATACATTCTTTAGTAAACGAATCTCTTTGTTCAGAATTACCCAAACTATATGCTTCATCGATAAAAATAACACCGCCTTCGTTTTCATCAAATATAGCTTGTGTTTGTGCTGCGGTATGTCCACACCATTTTCCTATTAATTGAGAACGTTTAACTTGTACAAATGTATCTTTTTCAACAATACCAAGTCCATAATATAATCTACCGAGAACTTTACTTACTTCTGTTTTTCCACAACCAGGGCTTCCTTGAACTACTAAATGCCACATTTCATTATTATTATTATCTTCAAAATTTTGTAATCTAAAAAATATTAAATCTAAAATCATTTCTTTTATATTAGTCATTCCAATAAAATTATCTAATTCTTTTAATGGTTCTATACATTTATTCAATGCTTTTAAATTAATTACATATCTTTTTTCATCATCTTTATTATATGTTTCACCTAATTCAATAAGATCTTTTAAATTTTCTATTTTTTTATCAATTACTGTTAATTCTTTAGCTTCTTTAAAATAATCATAAAAATTTTCTTTTTTGTGTTTTTTACTTTTTATCCATTTTGAACTAGGAGTCTTTGGAGGTTCTAATGGTTCATCGAAATTTGAAAAATCCTTTTTAGTACCATTAATTATAATACTAAATATTTTATTTAATTCATCTTCGTTATCATCCATTTTTTTTCTTTTATTTATTGGTTTATATTTATCATAATCTTCTTCATTTTCACCTTCTTCGTTTTCATCATCATCATTATCTTCATCTTCATCATCATCTTCGTCTTCGTCTTCGTCTTCGTCTTCGTCTTCGTCTTCGTCTTCGTCTTCATAATCTCCATCTTCATAATCTCCATCTTCATAATCTCCATCTTCATCTTCATAATCTCCATCTTCATAATCTCCATCTTCGTCTTCATAATCTCCATCTTCATCTTCATCATAAGTTCTATCGTCTTCATAAAAATCATAATCAGAATTTCTATCATTAAATATATTAGGATCAAAAGAAAAATTATCACAATCTTCTTTATCTTTATCTTCATCTTTATTAGAATCTTCTTTATCTTCATCTTTATTAGAATCTTCTTTATCTTCATCTTTATTAGAATCTTCTTTATCTTCATCTTTATTATAATCTTCTTTATCTTCATCTTTATTAGAATCTTCTTTATCTTCATTAAAATCTTCTTTATTCTTATTATCTCTAACAAATAATAAAATTATATTTTTTTTGGGATCATCATTGGATTTTTTTGGTTTATCTTCATTGGATTTTTTTGGTTTATCTTCATTGGATTTTTTTGGCTTATCTTCATTGGATTTTTTTGATTTATCTTCATTGGATTTTTTTGGTTTATCTTCATTGGATTTTTTTGGCTTATCTTCATTGGATTTTTTTGATTTATCTTCATTGGATTTTTTTGGCTTATCGTTATTAGATTTTTTTGGCTTATCGTTATTAGATTTTTTTGGCGTATCTTTAACACTATTTCCTTTATTATTTCTTTTAGTCATAATATATATTATAATTTTTTAAATGATAAATAAAAACAATTTTTTTTATTTTTTTAAAAAATATATTAGTATATATAATGAGTTCTAAAATTAAGAATAATGACGGAACTAGTTCAAAAAATAAAAAATATTTAAAAATATTAAATACTTTTTTTAAAAATTTAACAAACTTATCAAATCAATTAGAGATTTTATTTAAAAATAAATATATAGATCAGGAATTTTATATAGAAAAAATGTATGCTTTAAGTGATTTAAATAATAAATTATATGTTTTAGAACAAAGTTTAAATAAAAAAAACAATAAAAAATTTTTAGAAGAGTTTATTATTGATATAAATGATCTTTTTGAAAAAATATCATTTCACATAGGTTCAGATAATATATATAATTTACTTAAAATATTTAATATTGATCAAGACTTTTTTAATAATAAATCCACTGAATTTAATGAATTATTAGATATATATAATAGTTATTTTATACCAACAAGTATAATTATACATAATAATATAGATAAAATAAAAACTGAAAATAATATAAAAAATATTGAAGATATTAATGTTATTGAACAAAAAGAACTTTTTTATAGAAAGAAAAAATTACTTGATAAAATTGATGGTGCTTGTATAGTTATTTATATTAATAGTGATAAAATATTTTTAATAAATGGATTATTTAAAAAAGATTCTTTAGGAATATTAAAAAAATATAGCATTATTGAAAATAAAAATAAATTAATTATAAAAGAAATAGAATATCTGAATATATCTGATGATTTTAAAGATAAATATATAGAACAATTAAGTTTAAAAGAATTTTTAATTAATGAACCTAAAGAAATTTCAGATACACTTCAAAATGATTATGATGATTTTTTAAAATTTAAAAATAAATCATTATCAATAATTGTTAAAGATTTTATTAAAATGAACCCTGAAAAACAAAGAAAAATGTTAATATTATTTTTAATTCATGATGAAGAATCTCAGTTTACAGCTCATATTATTTATGATTTATTAACCGATCAAACATTTTTATTTGAAAATGAAAAATTAGCTGATGTTTTGTTTAATAGTCTCCATTGGAAAATTCAAAAAATATTTAAAATATCAAATACAAATTTTGATAATCAAAAAAAGAAACTTCAAAATATAAATATTAATGATATTCCATATGAATCAAAAATATTATCATTAAACACAACTGAGTATGTTAAAGCAAAGGGTATTGAAAAATTAAAAGAAATAAATGGATCAAAAGAAAATAGTATTAAAGCACAACAGTGGTTGGATGGATTTTTAAAATTACCATTTGGTATTTATAAAAAAGAAAATATAATTAATTTCTTTAATGTATATCAACAAAAAATGGATAATTTCATAAATACATTAACTTTAAAAATATCTGATTATGAATCTATATATTTAGATTCAAAAAATCAAATTATATTTGGATGTTATAATGATATTATTAATGAATTTCATTCAAATATATATAAAAGTGAAAATATTTATAATGATTTTATTATATTTTTAGATGATATTATTAAAAAAATAAGTAATCAAACAATGTTCGAGAAATGCAACAAGAGTAATGATGAAGATTTATATAACTTATTGGATGGTAACGATGAAGTATGTGATATTATTAATAATAATACATTTCAAAAATTTTTAAATAATGAAAATAAACTTTTATTAGACGAAAAAAATATTTCAGAATTTAAAAATGAACTTGAAGCATTCAAAAATATTAAAAATGATTTATATAACAGTGATATATTAAATAAAAATAATTTAAAATTAATGATTGATAAATTAAGTGAAATTGAAAATAAAATTAATAAAAATTTAATTAAAAATATTGATGAAAATATTGATCTAAGTATTGATGAAAATATTGACGAAGATGATTATGGTATATCTTTTAATAAATTTAATATAAAAAATATTCAAGAGATACAAGTGTTAATATCAGAATGGACTAAATTTAAAATTAATAAAAAAGAATATATGAAAAAAGTAGATAATATATTAGATGATTGTACATATGGACAAACTGATGCAAAACTTCAAATGAAAAGAATAATTGGACAATGGATGAATGGAGTATCAAAGGGACAATGTATTGGGTTATGTGGACCCCCTGGAGTTGGAAAAACGACATTATCTAAAAATGGATTAGCTAAATGTTTAATAAATGATGATGGAGAAAGCAGACCATTTGCGTTTTTACCATTGGGTGGTGCTACAAATGGTTCAATTTTAGAGGGCCATCATTATACTTATTTGGGTTCAACATGGGGTAAATTTTGTGATATATTGATGGAAACAAAATGTATGAATCCAATTATATATATTGATGAACTTGATAAAGTAAGTAATACTGAACACGGAAGAGAAATTATTTCTATATTAACACATGTTACAGACCAGTCACAAAATAAAGAATTCTTTGATAAATATTTCGCATCTATCCCGATTGATTTATCACAAGTTTTATTTATTTTTTCATATAATAATAGAGATAGTATTGACCGCATTTTATTAGATAGAATACAAGAAATTAATATTGAACCATTGTCAATGCAAGAAAAAATTATTATTAGTAAAAATTATATATGTCCTGAAATTTATAAAAATATTGGATTTACAAATGATGAAATTATATTTAATAATGGATTATTAACTGATATTATTCAAAAATATACATATGAAGCTGGTGTAAGAAAATTAAGTGAATTATTATACGATATTTTTAGAGAAATTAATTTAAGAAAAATATGCGACGATGATAATATTAAACTCCCTTATATTGTTGATGAAAAACTTATTGGTGATGTTTTTAAAAACTTTTCAAAAATGGAAATTAAAAAAATTAATGATACTCCTAAAGTAGGTCTTGTTAATGGTCTTTATGCTACAAAAGCTGGATTAGGTGGAATAACTATTATTCAATCTAAACAAACTTTTAGTGAAAAAAAATTTGGACTTGAAAAATTAACTGGATGTCAAGGAGATGTTATGAAAGAAAGTATGGATTGTGCATTTACAGTATTAAATAATATATTGGATAAAGATGTTAAAAAGAAATTTTTAGAAGAAAATGAAAAATTTGGGATTCATATTCATTGCCCAGAAGCAGCTACACCAAAAGATGGTCCATCAGCGGGATTAGCTATTACATTATGTCTAATATCTTTAATTACTAAGATTCCTATTAAAAATTATGTTGCGATGACAGGTGAAATTGATTTAGAGGGTACAGCAAGACAAATTGGTGGATTATATTCTAAATTACAAGGTGCTTTAAATGCCGGTGTAACAGAAGTATTAATACCAAGAACAAATGATCAAGATTTAGATGTTATTTTCTCAAAAGAAGATAGTGAAGCAGGTTCATTAAAAAATAATAATAATATTAAAACTTCTGATTCATTGTTATTGTCAAATGGTAATAGTTATAAAATTGACAAAAATACAAGAATGTTTAGAAATATTGTTACAATAAGAATTGTTGATAATATTTATGATATAATTAAATATGCTCTTGTTGATAATAATATGAAATTTAATTATGATATTTAGAAAAACATATTTTTTATGAT
>Ga0209054_1001198_pt1 | contig 14992 bp, 15 predicted proteins | sample SaaInlV_DNA_200m_FD_184689 | JGI IMG/M metagenome (GOLD analysis project Ga0209054, IMG submission 184689) | Marine microbial communities from expanding oxygen minimum zones in the Saanich Inlet - SI075_LV_DNA_200m (SPAdes) (version 2) | ecosystem: Environmental > Aquatic > Marine > Unclassified... | reverse complement strand
AATCTGCTTTTGACAACGCTGCTTTGGGGTAATGTAAGCATCAACGTGCTGCTGACCCTCTTAACAGATTCAGTCCTTGCAGGACTTTGGGCATTTTTATTTTCATCCATTTGCATCACTCTGTTTGGTGAGATTTTACCACAGGCGTATTTTTCCCGAAATGCGTTGCGAATGGGAATTATTCTGGTACCGGTCATAAAAATCTACAGATTTATCCTGTATCCGGTAAGTAAACCAACTGCTATGCTCCTCGACAAATGGCTGGGGAATGAAGGTGTTCTTTATTTTAAAGAGGAAGATTTCCGTATTATGTTGCAAAAACATATGGAATCACGGGATTCTGACATCAGCCGTCTTGAAGGGACAGGCGCACTTAATTTTTTAAGTATAGATGATTTGCCGGTAGGAGATGAAGGAGAGTTGGTTGATCCGGTCAGTATTATTCCTCTTGAAACAGAATATGACCTGCCTGTTTTTCCTGTTTTCCAGAGAAATCCGGATGATCCTTTTTTACTACAGGTACAGGAATCAGGCAAAAAATGGGTGATTTTGACTTCAAAAGAAGGCATCCCCCGATTGGTGATCAATGCAGATTTGTTTTTACGTGATGCGCTTTTTGGGGTTGAACCTTTTCGGCCTTATTCCTACTGTCATCGTCCGATTGTAGTCTCAGATGCGACTACACCGCTGGGTGAAGTGATTCAAAAACTGCGTGTACATCCGGAACACTCTGAAGATGACGTTATTGACAATGATCTGATTTTATGTTGGAATACTGAAAAAAGGATCATCACTGGCGCCGATTTATTAGGACGTCTTTTACGTGGAATAGCAGGCAGGAAACCGCAATTTGTTTTGCCTGAACATAAATGAATTTAGCGAAAATAATTTCCCATGCGCAATTTTACTATTTCTGAAAATGCGATAAAAATTAATAATATCATTGTGATATAAAAATATATCTCGCTTCAGATGAAATGACACAGTAATAAAAAATATTACGAGACCATCATAATCAAACCCGGTGAATAAAATGTCGGCTAACAATGAAAATATCAGGGAACTGCAGGATATTCAAAAACCTCTGCTCCTGTTTAAACATCTAAAAACTGATCTGGATAAACTTAAATCACAGATGAGCAATTTGTCTAAAGTCAAACTTTCTTCCAAATTACTGAGTGGTATTAACCTGAAAAAAGGAGATGTTCCCAACGGGAAGCTGCTTGAATTCACCGGTTGCAGACTAAGTCAAAGCTTAAAGAATCCTCGTGCAAAAGAAGTTTCGGAAAAACTACACAAACACCCTGAAGATTCAAAGTCACGGTTGGAATTGGTGGAGATGTTTTTACAGGAAGCAGAGAACAGAAGTTTGGAGAATGCCCGCGATGCTTATTTATTAGCCATGCAGGAAGTTGAAATGCCAATGATTTCAACTCAAAAAATAAATTTTGCACTCGCAACTCAAACAGCTTACCTGATGAAGTTGCAAAAATTTCTGCAGGATGATTTAACTGAAACTCAAAGCAAAATAAAGGGTAACGGAAATGTTGATACGATCCTTCAAAAGCAACTGGAGAGACTGCAGGGTGAAGTAGATTTTGTGCAAAAATGTGTTGTTTTGCTGAAAACAGAGCCTATTTCAACAGTTTATGAATTAAATCTAAACAAATCAAAAGCAGAAAAAACGATTCCTTTTGGTGATCTCAAAAACGGTTTTGATCCTATGCTGCGTAGTTTGGTTTTTCTACCGCTGGCCAGTCAAAATCTGGAGTTGATGTTTGAGATCCTGCACCGCCTTGAAAGTAAAAATCCACTCGTCGGTTTTCATCAGGCAAAAATGTTTGATGTTCTTGCTCAAATTCAGTTGGTGATTGCGTCTGCAGGTAATGAAGCAGAACCGAAAAAAATCGGCTTTGATCACCTTTCAAAAGCACTGAAGGCGATCGGCGGGGCAGTAAAACTGGTGGGTGATATTCCTGAAAAAGCTGTTGAAAAAGCAGCAGTTCACCGTTTTGGACAACTGTGTTACACAATTCACCGCTCGTATATAAGCCTTAATATACCAGTTCCAAATGATCATTTGGAACGCATGCAAAAAGCGGTTTCTCTGCTTGAACCTATTGCCGCCGATCCTAAAATTCAGAAAATTCAGGCTAAACTGTTATATGTTTTAACTGAGAAGTAGTAAAATGAGGAATAAAATGCTTAACTTGTTTTCATGCACACAGCCGCTAATTACTGAGTTCGCAAGTGGCAGCAGGCTGTATTTAAACAGAAAAATAAAATTGTTGTTTCTTTTTTGTTTTTTGATGCCTTCAATAGTGTTTTCTTTTGAATTTCCCCCAGAGAGATCTGAATCTGATGCAGATAATGAAATTGGCTGGTTGGTTGCTCCTCTACCGATAGTCGTTGAAGGCATTGGAAGCGGGGTTCCGATTGCAGCTTCAATTTCAAATGTTTACAAAAACACTGACCTACTGATGGCTAAGACTTTCTTTGACGGTGATTTCGAAATAAGTTTGTTTTCTATTTCAAAATTTCCTTTGATTAAAGAAAAATTATTATTTTCTCTTGGGATCACAGATTTTTTTATGCCATTCAGATCTTATGATCGTGGCATTGATTCAGGCAAAGAAGATTACTATCAGACATTAGAAAAGTACAATAGTAATTTTATTACTTTTCAATCGCAGTATTTCAAACAACGACTTGAATTTCTTTTTAGATATTCTGCAGGAGGAACAAAGGTAGAAAAAATATTTGATGTAGACGGAAATGATTTCTCTAATATCCAATCACCGGAACGTAGTTGGATTGATTATGAATTTGGAACTCAGCTTGATTTTACTGATAATCATTTAGATCCCGGCGAAGGACTTCGAATTGGTTTAATGCACACTAACTCAAATTATGAGCAAAACCAATTGAGTGATTATGCAGTTAATGATGTTAATATAACCGCCTATGTACCCTTTTTTGAAACTCATACTCTGTTGTTTAACGCCTTTCAGTCACGTTCCAACATCACCACAAACGGTTTAGTGGATGAAAGTTCCTTAAGAGCAAAATATAGCCTTAGTTGTGAATTAGAACAGCAGACAGATGCGTGCAATACAGCGGAAACAAGACGAGTCAATTACTGGCTTAAAAGGAACCAATCATCCAAGGCAACCGCATTGGGAGGTCTTAACCGGATGCGAGCATATAGTCAGGGTCGGTTTTACGCAGCAAATAGTTCGAACTATGTTCTGGAATACCGGCTAAACTTTTCAGAAAAACGAACTCCGATGAACTGGATATTTCTTGGTGGTTTACGAACGGTTCTGCAGACTTCCTTCTTTTATGAAACAGGCAGTGTCTCAGATGATGTTTCAGGGTTGCATGAAACAATGAAATCCTCTGTTGGTGTTGGATTCCGTGCAATTATATCAGGGTTGATTTACCGCTTTGACCTGGCAAAAGGTGAAGACGGAATTGCGCCAACTCTGTTTATTAATTATCCTTTGTCAATAGGTTCTCTCGGTAATTAGAAATAGTCAGAGTTTCTTGATTGCGGAATAATAGAGGGTATTCAGAGGCGCTATTGTCTGCCTATATTTGCAACTGAACTTTTAAGAGTAATGATTTGTAAAAGACCTGTGAATGTCAGTAATGAAAAAGAAGTCCTCATGCTTAGCTATAGATGCTTTTCCATTACTAATGAGATCAAGTTTCTGAGTCTTTCATGCTGAGCCCACCTGCATAAATATACCAATGCTTTTAAGTATCAATCCAATAAATCCTCAACCTCGACGTATTCAGCAAGTCGTGGATGTTCTACAAAATGATGGAATAATCATTTATCCTACTGATACTGTATATGGTTTAGGTTGCAGTATCTTCAGTAAAAAAGCGATGAAACGACTCTATCAGCTTAAAAAGGTGAATCAGAAAAAACCTTTGACTTTCATTTGCGCAAATCAAACCGAAGTACAGGAATATACTCAGGGAATTCCAACTAACGTTTTTAAACTGTTGCGACGGAAGTTGCCAGGACCTTATACTTTTGTTTTTAAGGCCTCTAAGATTGTGCCTAAAATGATGCTCACTCCCCGCAGTACAGTTGGTCTGCGCTGGCCGGATCATCCTATTACAAACGAAATTGTTTCTGCTTTTGGTCATCCTATTCTCAGCAGCAGTCTAAGTACTTCTGCAGATGAACTGTACGAAGATCCTCACGAATTACACGAAAAGTACAAAAAGCAGGTTGATCTGGTTGTGGACGGAGGTGTTATTTTTGCGGAAAATTCGACCATTATTGATTTCAGTCATGGAACTCCAGAAATCAGCAGAATGGGTAAAGGCAGTGTAGAGTGGCTGGAGCAGATTTAAGCTGCAGCAGATAATAATTGCTGTCTGCTTTAAACATTTACTACTTAAAGATTTCAGGATTACAGGGAGGAACGCATAAATTACTGACCTGTGAGTCTGTTACAGTATTACCATCTTCACCTTTCAGGGCCATGGTTAATTTAACGGCGCGTGGTAAACAGAATGGTTCACCAAACAGTGGGGATGTACCGATACAATTTTCTTCATCAGAATTCCATTCTCTGCTCCATTTTTCCTGGAAGCCTCCGCCTGCCAGAGCAGTTTCGCTTTCCAGAAGCAGCAACTCAAACTTAGTGACTGTTTCAGACAAGACATAGCTTTTTCCGCCCTCCCGTATATTTCCATCAAGATAAAAATCTTCACGACGATTAAACTCCCAAGTTTTAGTGTCTAAATTTTCCTGCATTGTATAACTAACTTCATGCAGTTCCGGATCTTGTTCTTTCTCTTCAGGATAGAAACGTGATTTGACTGCAGTGTGAAAATAAAGGCTGCTGACTTCTTCAAGCTCTCCTGTATCAGTATTTTCCGGTCCTAGTTTAGTTTCTGCAATCAATCCTGATTCACGCCGCGGAATTGTGCTTTGTCCGGATTCTGCGAAATGTTTTAAATATTGAACGTTTTGCAGATCATCAAGTACCATTTTCATCAGTAACCTTAATTCCTGCCGCGTTTCAAGGGTGGATTTTACCTGCAGTGTGGAATTTGAAATCTGAAAAAATGCCCCGTAAAGTAGTGACATCACCAGACCAAGCAAAGCGATAGAAATCAATAATTCCAGCAGGGAGAAGCCAGACTGAGTTTTCCGGAATTTAATTCGGATTGACGTAAATATCTGCATCATAAGTATAGACGTTTTTTCCTTCGTTCCAGAGTAATTGATAGTTGACTTGACGCACCCTTATTCCAGGCAGAGGTGTTGTATCGCTGACATGCTTTTTCCAGCTGAAACCGTTCATAACATGCTCCAGTTCAAACTCGCCCTGACTGAGTGAAACAGGAGGTGAGATGGTTGCGCGTTCTGATTTTAATAATTCATTTTGAGCATGAGACATCGCTTTCCACAAGTTTGTGGTTGAAGAAAGGACAAAGATCGAGGTGGAAAAAGACTGGTAAAGCGCCATCAATGTGAGTACCAGAATCGAAAGTGAAACCAGCACCTCCAGCACAGTGAAACCATTTTTGCGTACTTTTGATTTTCGTCTGTTGTTAACAGCAGGACTTATATAATTAGCCGAAATAGCAGCGTTGTGCGGTATTATCTGCGGTGAGTGTTTTGTGCATTCTTCTAAAGTGCTGAGTTCCGGAGATGTTTCGAATTGGCTTTTACTCATCTTTCCCTCAGTTCCAACTTACCCATAATACCCCTGCTTTCAATTAGCCAGGACTTTGAAGAATCAGGCAGGGAGAAAAGCAGAAAAAACGGTGTTACAAATCCGGAACTGTTGATATGAACTTCGAGTAAATCAGTTGCAGCTCCTGAACTAAGGTAATTCGATTCTGCCGGTTTTGCTTCACGCAAACTGAGGTCTTCCGGAAAAACATGTGCTTTTAGCACCTTAGGTTCTTGCAAATATTCTTCGCCGCATTTACCTGTTGGATCCTCTGCAGATACCATCATTTGCTGCTTCTTTAAATCAAAGAGCAGGCAGTATGAAGTACTTCTAAGGACTGCATCATTGCGTAGCATTTTGAGTACACTTTTGAGATGCTTATATTCGACCTCATGTGCTTTGGAAAACAGAGCGAAAAACTGAGGTACAGCCATGCCCATCAGCAGCACGACCAAAGTTATCACCACCAGGATTTCCAGAAAGGTAAAGCCCCTCGCAGAGTTATCAGTCTTGTGCTTTGAAAGCGTGCTAGAGCTCGCTTGAATTGATGTCTGCATCCAAATCCGTTCCGCCATCAGTTCCGTCTGCGCCAAGTGAAATGATTTCATAATTTTTACCGTTCACGCTTAGATAACGGTATGGACTGCCCCAACTGTCTTCAGGCAAATTGTTTCCGCGTAAATATGGGCCGTTCCAGTTTTTTGGAATAACTCCCACTTCCGGTTTTTCTAGCAGGGCTTTAAGTCCCTGTTCCGCTGAGGGATAGCGTGAATTGTGCAGACGGTATAGATCGAGCGCAGTTTCCAGACCTTTTATCTGGGTTTTTGTCGCATCTGCTTTTGCCTGTTCTGCAGAATCAAAAAGATATACGCCGACTATACTGGAAAGCAGTCCGAGGATAATTATCACAACCATCACTTCAATAAAACTGAATCCACCTATACGTTTGTGTCTTTTTTTAACTGTGTCTATGGCCTGAATATCTGTTACTTTATTTTCCATCTGAGTTTAAAATTGAGTGTTAAAAAGAAGTTTACTTGATCTTATTCAAAATGTTGCTAGTTTAGTAATCATCAAAGTCGGATACGTGACCGCCTGTTTTTAGAATCGTTCGCGATTCCTGAAGGCTGGAGGAAAGTCCGGGCAACACAGGGTAAGGGTGCTGGCTAACAGCCAGGCGGCGCGAGCCGATGGAAAGTGCAGCAGAAAACATACCGCCGATGGTTTCTTCGGAAACACAGGCAAGGGTGAAAAGGCAGGGTAAGAGCCTACCGCAGTTTTGGTGACAAAACTGGCAGTGTAAACCCCACCCGTTGCAAGTCCAAATAGGACCGCTATCAGGCTGCCCGCCTGGCGGTCGGGTAGGACGCTAGAGGCTATCGGTAACGGTAGTCCCAGATAAATGGTCACGGCTCACTGCTGTGAGAACAGAACCCGGCTTATTTCCGGCTTTGATTTTTCCAAAAATATGGTTTGCTTTTAATTCAGCAGCCCACATGATGATCTTCAATTGTAAAATGCCTTCATAAAACATTTCAACCTTTTTCAGCTTCAAGCTGAATTTTGTAAAGGTTGATATACTCTGCTATGATTTGCTCTGCAGGTAATTTCATGGCTTCAACATAACATATTAAGTAACCTTTTAAATAAATCTCTGAGGTGAATTTTTTAAAATTTTCTGCTTCAATTGCTTCAAGATATGTGCTGCGGATACAGGTTATTTTTGCGAGTTCATCCAGTGTAATTGATTTTAACTCTCGTATTTGTTTTAAGACTGCGCCATTGAAAGAAACTTTCCCCCCATGTGCCCTCAGCTTTGAGTAATATTCTTCTAGACTTTCTGCTGTTAATTCATTTTTAACTGCCAGATTGAGGTAAAAATCCTGTCTCTCTTCCTGTGTTTGTCCAACAACTTCCTTGGGCGCGCTTTTCGCGATCTCAAGCTTTTCTTCAGTTTGTTTATTTTCTGTTTTATGAGGAAGGTCAGCAGTTTTAGTTTTTCCACCTGCAGATTTTTCAACAAGCTGTGATTCAGAGCTTGGAACAATTTCTTCTTGAACATCAGCCTGCTGTACAGCATCAATTGTCTGCTGCTGTAATTCGTCATCGTATTTTGCTCTGGCGATTGGATTTGCCAAGGTGACGAAAGCATGACCGAACTGCAGTAATTTATTCTCAGTTTCCTCTTCCGGAAACAGCGAATAAGCCGCAATTGCCTCGAGGTGTGCCTCTTCTAATTTTTCCTCATAGGCATTACGTATTTCAACTAAAGTAGCCGTACTCGGAACACTAAGAGTTTGATAAAAGTTTGCTTCTTCAGGCATGGGAGAGTTTTCTTGAGTAATCATAGCGCCAATTGTGACAAGAGATTGTTTTTAGCGGCCAGCTCAGTCTCTTCCAGTAAAATATCGCTGCAGATGGATTTCAACTGCTGCATAGGCACCCCATCAGGGTAAGCCACTGCTAAGGGTTTACGATCCAGCACAGATTTCCAGACGGACTCATCCTCTGAAATATAACCAAGGAAGCTCATATTCAGATTAAAATATTTTGAACAGGCAGCTTTCATTGCCGGACCAACTTGTTGATCCCTTTCTGTACGTACCTGATTGAGGATTATTTTAGGCAAGAAGATCTGCAGTTGTTCTTCAATAAAAACCGTGCTGCTGCCACCTAATTTGTTTAAATAATCAATGAGTTCTTTTGGTGTGTTTACTTTGTATGGATTGTCTTTCCGGAGAATCGGTGTTAATACGGATTTCAAACCAAAGTTTTTACTGTTATGAAAAATTTGACGGAAAAATGAGTTCTTAATGAAGCGATAGGCGTTTTCAATCGAAGTCGGTTCCGGAATCACAACCATGAGTTGAGAATCAGCCAGCAGGAAGAAATCAACTGTGTTGTAGGATGTTCCTGCACCTAAATCTATCACAATATAATCCGCATCCAGATTTCTCAGAGCAGAAAGGAAACGGCGTTTTTGTGTATATTTTAAATTCGCGATTTCAACTCCGTCTTTAGCACCACTGATCAGGCTCAATCCTGGAATTTCGGTGGGAATTAATAATTTGGAAATGTTGAGAGTTTCCCTGCCGATGAAATCGGAAAGACTTTTTGAAGGACTGTTAACTCCAAGCCAGGTGTGCAGGTTTGCTCCGCCTAGATCCAAATCGGCAAGGATGACTTTGTAACCGCTTTGAGCCAGCAAAATACCAAGGTTACCTGCGACAAAACTCTTGCCTACGCCGCCTTTGCCTCCGCCAATTGCCCAAATATTCTTTTTGTCCATAACCAGTTCGAGTCTTAAAATTAGAGCTGCTTGTTATCTTGTTCTCAAAACTTAAATTGCAAGTTGTCGGCCAATTATGTTTTTAGAAGATTAGCTCTTCAGCATATAGTTTTTGATATTAGTAACTTAAACTACTGAGTAAAACAACTAAATTATTCAGCTGGTGCAAAGTGTTAGAGTACATTAAAGATTTTCGGAGAAGAGCCGATACTCAACACAGATGGGTCTCCAGCTCTTGAAAATCAAGCTAATGAACAAGTCATTCAAGGGTGGGAAATGCTATATCCAGTACATAACAGCGAATCAATTAAAATGTTAATACGATTATTTATTTTCCCGTTTGCAATAATAATTATACTGACTGCATGTTCAAGCAGAACAACTGAATTTCCTAGTCAGTCCTTCCGCAGCAGGTTGAGTGAAGGAGACAGTCATATGGGATGGAGTATAAATTATTTTGACAGCTGGCAGAACGGTCTGCAGCCGCGATATTTGAAGCTGGCGGAAAGGCACACAATTACCGCCATTAAATTGTTCAGACACCTTGAATCTGATACTTCTCCACGTATCAGTGAGTTTTATGTGGTTCGTGAACGACGTACACGTAGTTGCCGATTATTGGCGGAGCTACAGTTTGCAGCCAGTAATCACGGTCATCAACTCAGTTCAAATACTCCTGATGGTTGTATCTATTTTTAGCAGGGAAATCTCAGCGCAGCTGAGGTGTTCTCCGTTTCTCAATTACTTCGTTTTGTCAGCTCCATTTTGTTGTCCAGACCGGCTTCTATCCTTCTGGTTTACGCTTCTTAAAAAGTTTATTGTTCCAGCTTCATTTTGTTGTCCAGACTGGCTTTTATCCTTTTGCTTTCTGCCTGATAACGTTCCGATGCTTTCTGATCACTTGTATTTGCATAATAGTAACTGATCAAATCAAGCAGGTGCAGCTCACCTTCAAGGTCCCCCAGTTGCTGCTTGATTGCAAGGTGTTCTTTATAAGCGGCAACAAGTTCTTCATCATTCTGCATCGATGAATGAGCTTGTTCGATCCGGTCGTAGAGTGGATCCATTGCAGAAATATTAACTCGCTGACGATTATAGTTGAGCAGATCTTTCAGCAGCGGCAATGCTTCTTCGTATGCATTTTTTTCTTCTAGAGACTTTACAATTCCATCCATGACGTTCGCATAATTAGTTTGTTCAGGAAGATCTTTGAGCGGTGATTCCTGCTTTTTTACAACTGCTGTTTTAGGTAGTTCTTTTATTGAAAAATCTGCTTTTTTACTGCTCGAATCCAGTGGAAGTTCAAGTTTTTCTGCTAATTGCAACACGTCGGAGCTTGGTGCTTGTCCGAGTTCTTTGAGTATATTGAGATAACTATCAAGACCAGCTTTAGCTTCATTCATTCTACCGGATTCACAAGCTGTTGTAGCAAGTTTCAACAATGCTTCAGCTTCAGCATATTTTTCTTCAAGAGGAGTTGTACTTTGTAAAGAAGAGTCGAAATGTTCTTCACCCTCCAGCCTGTATGCATCGGTTAAAGGTGGGTAAGGTTCTTCATCTCTGAATATTTCACTATCAGTTTCTACATAAGTTTCACCTCCCGGAATCGGAATCAGCTCATCCGCGAAAAGATCTTCATCGAAATCTACAAGTGGTTCCACAGCTAAACTTGCTGTTTGTTCTTTTAATGCCTGATGTTTAGCTGAAAGTAATTCCAGTGCTGCTTCACCTGCACCGAGCTTTTTCTCAGTTTCAACGTTAGCACTGTTTATATTTGCCTGTTTTTCTGTTTCCCGCGGCTCTACTTCCTCAGCAAGCTCATGTTTCTCCTCGAGCTCATCTTCATGGTTATCCTCTAATTCATGCTCTTGTTTCTCTTCGAGCTCATCTTCATCTTTTTCCTGCAGAATTTTAGCATTTTCGCTCAAAGTAACTTTAACTTGTTCAACTTCATCGAGTTCTTCAGAAAAATTTTCGGGACCATTGAATGTGCCAGCTTTTTGATAGGCATCGGTTAGCAAATCCGGGGTTCCATTGTTTTGAGGCGCAGATGAAGAATTCTCAACAGGAAGAGAATCCCGAGAAGGCGGAGAATCCGGATTTTTATCTAAATTTAATTTTTCTCTGAATTGTTCAAATATGTTTGCGTTTACACCCGGAATTAAATTTTCAGCAGCGGAAGATCTTTGATTTGCGTGGAGGATGTCATTATTTGCGGAATTAGCGGAATCACGAAACGGTGCTGAAGAGAGTGCCAGTTTCGGATGAACAACAATAGTTGTAATTCTTTTTAACACAATCCAGATGCACAACACCGCACAACTTAAGACCAGTGAAGCAAGTCCTAATTCCAAGGAAATTTGAAACATTGAATATTCGAAAACAAGCAGAACAAGGCCTAGAATTATATTTTTCAGGATATTCATAAATGTTGACTTAGTTTTTTTTGCAGATAGTCATCTTACTCATTATTTTGCGAAAATGATAAGGAACTAGTTAAATCCGAGGGAACGCAAATGACGGGCATTGTTTGACCATTGTTTTAAGACTTTTACATGCAGTGCTAAATGGACTTTATTTCCCAGCAAGCGTTCAATTTTTTTACGTGCGGCAGTACCGATTGTTTTCAACATCTCACCTTTTTTACCGATGATAATGCCTTTCTGAGAGTCACGTTCCACACAAATTGTGCAGGCAATTTTAATGCACTTGGGGTCATCTTCAAATTGTTCAACGATGACTGCGACAGAATATGGGATTTCCTGCTGCAGTCGTAAAAAAAGTTCTTCCCTGACAAATTCACTGGCCAGGAAACGTTCAGAGGCATCTGTTACTTGATGAGTTTCAAAATAAAATGGATGAACAGGAAGATACTTTTTCAGGGTTTCAACCAGGTGTTCGACGTTTGTAGACTTCAGTGCCGAGACCGGAACAATCTCCGCAAAATCAGCAAGTTTAGCTAATTTTTCAATACTGACAAGTGCCTGTTCCTGTGGTATTGTATCAATTTTATTCAAAACAAGCACCGTACGTTTTTCCTTTCCTGACAGCAGTTTGAGGATTTCCTGATCTTCCCTGTGTAAAAATGAGAGTTCCTCTTTCTGCAAAGAAGATTCCGGGATTGGTTCAACTATCCATAAATTCAAATCAGTATCGCGTAATGTTTCTGTAGCGTATGCTACGATTTTGCGGTTGAGTAATTTTTCCGGACGGTGGATTCCGGGAGTATCGATGAAAACAATCTGTGAGTTCTGCTCCGTCCTAATCCCAAGAATACGGTTTCTGGTCGTTTGTGCTTTGTGTGCAGTGATGGAAACTTTCTGACCAATGAGTTGGTTCAACAGAGTTGATTTTCCAACATTTGGTCTGCCGATCAAACCGATAAATCCACAGTGTTGTTCGTTTTCTTTTCTGCCTTCTGTTTGCTGACGTTTGTCTTTGTTATTTTTCATGTACTGATTTTAAACTTTTTAGGAGGTCCGGAAGTCAAAACGAGCCTAATGTCGTCCTGTGATTTTTTAATATTTGCTGAAACCAAACTTAATAATAAAGATTCCTTTAAACCAAAAAACGGAATACTTAAGCGTTCAGTTCGAAGCTTTCTACCGATAATACGAAAGACTGCAAGTGCGATATTGAAGATTTCAGCCTGTTGTGTTCGAAGTCCCCATCTTTCCTGTTGTTCTTCCGCGGACTGTTGCAGGAACATTTGCGCGATACGTTCAAATTCGCTCCAGTCCATACTCAACCAGTTTTCAGGCGTATTTGTGCTGCTACTATCAGACACATATTTGGTAGAAACTTTAGTAAACAAACGGGCAAATGTTTTTGCGTTGCCGCCTGTTAAGATCAAGTGAGAACTGTCTTGCGGATTCACTGAGCAAAGCTGAGTCAACTCTTCACTTAGACTTGATTCCAGTTGCTGCAGAACAGGACTAATTTTCTTCAACCGCAGTGTGCCGATATCAAAACTATGCAGAAAATCATTCGGGCTATTGTTGCTGTTGTCTATTGATTCGAGTAAAGAAATTTCCAGACTTCCACCACCTAAATCTGCTAAAATAGTTTGTGTTAACGGAAATTTGCTGAAAAGAGTTTGAGGCAAAAATGACTTCACTCCTTCAAGTAAACATTGTGATTCTTCCTTTCCGGAAAGTATTTTAACAGGATGTCCGACCATGGTTTGCAGTCGTGAGACAACCTCATTACGATTTTCAGCATCTCGCATTGCACTTGTTGCAGAGAGCGATACTTTGACTTGAGGAAAATTTCGTGATTCAAGCAGCAAACCCTGAATTGTCTGCTCCAGTTGTTTAAAAATATTTTCTGGAATCATCCCATGCTCAAAAACTGAATCGCCCAAACGCAAATGTGCGCTCCAGCGTTCCAGTACACGCAACTCGCAAGAATCAATTAATCCCCCCACAATCATGCGTACCGCGTTACTGCCAATTTCAATGGCGGCAAAGTTCATCTGCATCAGTTCTTGTAAAATTTTTCAAAAATTGTGATCATCAAAGACAATTTCTTATTTTTGCTCCTACTTCTTGCATCTCTCCTTCAGCATATTGGATATGTTTCCGAAAAGGTCCGGGGCTTCCTTCTGCACGTGGAAGCACGTGAAAGTGGATATGCTCCACCTCCTGTCCGGCGTTTGCACCGTTGTTAAGGATTAAATTGTAGTCAATTCCATCGAAAGCTCTACTGACGGCTTTCGCCACTTGCTGTAAAGTACGCATCAGTGAGATGGCCTGAGTTTCAGGAAGATCTTCTAAGCGCATAACTTCAAGTTTTGGGATAACCAGAGTATGTCCCAAGGCACTAGGCATAATGTCTAAAAATGCAATTTCTGCATCAGTTTCGATAATTTTTTCACAAGGAATTTCACCTTGAATTATTTTGGTGAAGATCGAAGCCATTATAAGGTTTCAGGTTTAAGTTTGAAAATTACAGGTTCAAAATCCGCAATGCAAAGCAGGAGCAGTTTTGTTTCTCTGTTTACGCTCGCAGCTTTGTTTGTTAGCGGACTGTTTTTTGTTTTCAGACCTCAGCTTTTACAAGCAAGTAATCTAAATTCTGCCAAGTTTCCTCACTACAAAATAGAAGTTTCCTATGACCACGATAAGACACTTCTTGTGGGAAAAATGCAAGTCCGTTTCACTCGAAAAGCATATCCGCATGATGAATTATTATTTGCCTTGCCGGGAAACCGTTTCCTAGTTCCGGATGAACGAGGAATCAGAAAACACAAAATTGTACCGGTTTTTTCCTTAAACCGCTTTCAGGATAATCTTGAAGATCCAAAATCGCCTACAGGTTTTAGTCCTGGAAATTTGGAGATCACCTCAGTTAATTCCTTCGATCCTCAGTCTGCAACAGCACAGCGTCAGTTGACTTACAAACTGGAAGAAAATCCTGAGCTGGAAGTTGGTTATTCAACATCACGGGGTCTCTTACGGATTATACTGCCGAAGGATCTCCCGGAGACGAAGGGCTTTCCCGGAGAGTCAACAATTCAACTGGAATTTTCAACTAAGTTTCCTGAACATGCTCAGGAAGGCACCGTCAACGGTATGCTGCTGACCGCGAATTGGCATCCAAAATTATTGAGCTGGCAAGCGGATCAAACTGTCAAAGAGAAAGGCTGGCTAACTTCAGGAAATAATCCATCTCCCGCGACATTTGAGGTCAGCTGGAAAGCAGCTCAGGCGGGCATATTAATCACGACTCCCGGCAATTATAAATTGTCGGCTCGTCAGGAAATAACTCTCCCTGTTACAAAAAAACCGCTTAAGAAATTCCCCTTGATTTTCAGCAAAGTCCATCAACAATATGCTGGAAAAAGTGGAGTTGATGTTTCTGCTGAAAAGTCTGTTCAGTTTAGTGCAAAAGGAGGCACTCAACTTACATCATTTTATCTTAAAGGCCATGAACGGAGAGCCGAACTTTTGCATAACTGGACTGCGTCTTTTTTGGAATTTATGCAGACACGTTATGG
>Ga0209054_1001169_pt1 | contig 15195 bp, 17 predicted proteins | sample SaaInlV_DNA_200m_FD_184689 | JGI IMG/M metagenome (GOLD analysis project Ga0209054, IMG submission 184689) | Marine microbial communities from expanding oxygen minimum zones in the Saanich Inlet - SI075_LV_DNA_200m (SPAdes) (version 2) | ecosystem: Environmental > Aquatic > Marine > Unclassified... | reverse complement strand
AAGGTGAGAACTTATGATTATATTCGAGACAGAGTCAGCGGAGAATTCAAACTGCCTTCTCTTGCACAGCTGATTGAAGAAAAATCTCATGGAAATTTCGTGTCCCCCTAAAATTTATAGCGGATACGTATCTTCCTTGTTCAGTTGCATCATCGCAACCATGGTTTTAATGATATGCCGTGGCGTTCTAAATTTACCGTTTCTAACTGTAGTGGCCATTTTGGATAATAAGTATTCGTATAAATCGCCTTTAGTATCCCGATCATCCATTTGTATTTTGTCGATCACCTGCATTACTTGATCCAACAGTTTAGGTGTTGGAATCACAAATATCGCACCTTTCACGAATTGCGCAAACACTACGACATCACTACCGGACTGTTTAATGTACTTAACAGTAGTGAGGTTGTCGCCATCAATTTGCGGTTGCGTGAACAGCGTAAATAAAGATTCAGAATCGAGATTTTTAAAACTATGCCCGCGAACTGCTTGTTTACATCCAGGCGCCGCAGAAATAACTAAAAGGTGAAATATTCAATAACAGTCACTGAATTACTGATGCCTCCTATCTAGAATGCTTCCCATATTTTATCCACCTGGTTTGTAGAGTTAGCCGGTCATCATCTGTTCCCTTGTTTACTTGCATTACTCTCTGTTTTGTAAAATGACGACTACTGTGCTATTTATTGCAAGCCTAGGAGGCTGTCCAAGAATAGAGACCCTACTACGGGAAAATCCCTTTTGGCCATTTTTCCCGAACATTGTCGTTAAAGAGCGCAACTATTCGCCTCAAATGTTCGAAAAAACTGACTCAAAAAGGCTTCCCCTCGCTACGGCTTCTATTCTCGGACAGCCTCCTAGGTAAAAAATGACCTATCGCTGTTCGTATTAAGTTGCCTTAAAATCTACACCATCTGTAGGGCGAGGCTTTAGCCCGCCGTTACATCTAAATATTCGGCTATAAAGGCGGGCTAAAGCCGCATCCTACCCTGCACATTAATCATTATAAATAAGCTGAAAAATTATTAACTCTGTGGTTTTGTATTATTTCTATTTTAAACTCTATCAACACATGCAGTATCCATGTAAAATTAAACTATTTATTTTCAAATATACAGGTAAGTTATCAGTGGATTTTAGAGGTACAACAATTCTTTCTGTGCGCCGTGGCGATAAAGTCGTTATCGGCGGTGATGGCCAAGTTACTTTAGGTAATACAGTAATGAAAGGTAATGCGCGTAAAGTACGTCGCCTATACCATGACAAAGTGATTGCCGGGTTTGCCGGTGCAACGGCAGATGCCTTTACGCTGTTTGAGCATTTTGAGGGCAAGCTGGAAAAACATCACGGTAATCTAACTCGGGCTGCCGTGGAAATGGCTAAGGACTGGCGTACTGAACGTGCCTTACGCAAACTGGAAGCACTACTATCCATTGCAGATAGTAAAACCTCGCTCATTATTTCCGGAAATGGTGATGTGATTGAGCCGGAATACGATTTAATCGCCATTGGTTCAGGTGGTCCTTACGCACAGTCTGCTGCACGAGCATTACTGGAAAATACGGATTTGAGCGCTCGGGATATCGTCGAGAAGTCGCTTAATATTGCGGCAGATGTGTGTATTTATACCAATCACAATTTACGTATAGAAGAACTAGACGCTGAGCCTAAGGACTAAGAGCACATGACACAAATGACACCTAAAGAAATCGCCCACGAACTAGATAAGCATATTATAGGTCAGGCAAGTGCCAAACGCTCAGTTGCCATTGCCCTGCGTAATCGCTGGCGCCGTGCCCAGGTCGAAGGCACTATGCGCGATGAAATCACACCCAAGAATATACTAATGATCGGCCCTACCGGGGTGGGTAAAACAGAGATTGCACGTAGGCTTGCACGGCTTGCTAATGCGCCTTTTATTAAAATTGAAGCAACAAAGTTCACCGAAGTGGGCTATGTTGGTCGCGATGTCGAATCTATTGTGCGGGATTTAGTTGAAACTGCCTATAAGATGACCCGCGAAACAGAAATGGAAACTGTACAGCACCGTGCTATAGATGCTGCCGAGGAAGAAGTGCTGGATATCTTGTTACCTCGCGCTGATGGTGGCATGATATCCGAAACTGAAGCTTCAACGCGACAGAAAATGCGTAAGAAATTACGTGAAGGTGACTTTGATACTAAGGAAATTGAAGTTGAAGTACAAGCTTCGCGTATCGGTGTTGAAATCATGGCACCTCCCGGCATGGAAGAGATGACTAATCAGTTGCAGGGTATGTTTCAAAACCTGGGCAGTCAAAAAACCAAAGATCGTAAATTGCCGGTTAAACAAGCGCTTAAATTACTAACTGAAGAACATGCAGCCAAACTGGTTAATGAAGACGATATTAAATTATCTGCAGTAGAATCTGTAGAGCAACACGGCATCGTGTTTCTGGATGAAATAGATAAGGTGTGCAAGCGCTCCGATTCGGGTGGCGGCGGTGATGTTTCTCGAGAAGGCGTGCAAAGAGATTTACTACCCTTGGTAGAAGGTAGTACCGTCAGCACTAAATATGGCATGATTAAAACCGATCATATTCTTTTTATTGCTTCAGGTGCATTTCACCTGACCAAACCTTCCGACTTAATACCTGAATTACAGGGTCGATTCCCTATTCGAGTTGAACTGGATGCCTTAAGCACAGCTGATTTTGTGCGCATTCTGACCGAACCAGACGCTTCTTTAACAGAACAATATCAGGCGTTACTGGCAACTGAGGGAGTCACACTTAGCTTTACCGATGATGGCATTCAGCGCATTGCCGAACTGGGTTGGGAAGTGAATGAAAAAACTGAAAATATCGGTGCCCGTCGCTTACATACTATTTTAGAGCGCTTATTAGAAGCAGTGTCCTTTGATGCGCCTGATTTAGTCGATAAAGATATTGTTGTTGATGCAGAGTATGTAAACCAGTATCTTTCTGAGTTTGTTCAAGATGAAGATTTAAGCCGTTATATATTATAATTATGCGCATTAAAGCAGAAGAAATTGACACTCACCCTACGGAAATAAAATTACACAAAGTTTCACGCATTCTTGAAGTTAGCTTTGCTGATGGAAAAATATTTCATCTGCCTTGTGAGTACCTGAGAGTTTTTACGCCATCGGCTGAAGCTCTCGGGCATGCGCCGGGACAGGAAATTTTACAAACGGGCAAAGAGTCCGTCTCGATAGAGGCGATAAAGCCGATTGGTAATTATGGTATTTCACCCGATTTTAGTGACGGGCATGGCAGCGGTATTTATACCTGGGAATTACTGTATAAACTGGGCAATGAATATGATGTTATCTGGCCTGGTTACCTGGAAGAATTAAAAGCTGCCGGGCATAGTCGCATTGAAGTTGCAAAAAATTAAGTACCTAATCAATAATTATATTGTAGGTTGGATGAGGTTTTTTATTGTGCAATATTAAAAAATGAAATCCAACATGAGGAGATTACCCAAAATGTCGGGTTTCGTTATCTGCGCTACGCTAGATAATCTGATCCAACCTACGTGCTAAGGATTACTGGAGATTGACAAAACCAGCCCCACTATTTAAGATAAATTTATGACAACTGATAACACCACCCACTTTGGTTTTAAGCAAGTCGCCGAAGATGAAAAAGTAAAGATGGTACGCGGAGTTTTTGACTCTGTTGCCAGTCAATATGACATTATGAACGACTTGATGTCTATGGGCATACACCGTATCTGGAAGCGGGTTGCGGTGCAATTAAGTAATGTACGAGAAGGCGATCGAGTACTCGATTTAGCGGGGGGAACAGGAGATCTGACAACGCTGTTTAGCAAGCGAATTGGTAAAACTGGCAAAGTGGTTCTGGCAGATATTAATTCAGAAATGTTACGCACTGGACGCGACCGCTTAATTAATCGTGGCCTAACTGGTGTCTCCTATGCCCAGGTTAATGCTGAATGTTTGCCTTTTGAAGACAATAGCTTTGATTGTGTATGTATTGCCTTTGGTTTACGCAATGTGACCGATAAGGACGCGGCTTTGCGCTCTATGTACCGAGTATTAAAACCAGGCGGTCGGGTCATCGTTTTAGAATTCTCCCACCCTACTGATAAAATCACTGAAAAAGTCTATGATTTTTATTCTTTTAAGCTATTACCCAAAATTGGTAAATTCGTTGCCAAAGATGAAGAGAGCTACCGATATTTAGCGGAATCGATTCGGATGCATCCCAAGCAAGATGTATTAAAAGAAATGATGCTTGATGCCGGTCTTGAGCGTTGTGAATATTTTAATATGTCACAAGGTATCGTTGCTGTGCATAGAGGTTATAAATTTTAAGTTAATTTTCCTCTGGAAAGCGACTTATTTTAGTCTTTCCCTCTTGATGCCTTAGATCGTGAGTAAAATAATGCTCACCCCACCCTTTCTCGACTGTCCAAGACGATGACCATCAAACCACTGATTATCGGCGCTTTTGAAACCTCTCTGAATAAATACCTTAGTCTGGATGGGGATGTGGCTGTGTTCCTACAACCACTCCAAGGTAAAATCATAGCCGTGACGATAACGCCATTTAACGAAACATTGTATTTGTGCCCGAATAGCACAAATATCCAGATTATCGACCATTATCAGGGCAACATAGACACGACCATAAGCGGTTCTTTAACCGCACTGGGCTTAATGGGACTCAGTTCTACTCCGGCACGCTCCTTTTTTTCAGGTGAGGTATCAATCACTGGTGATTTAAGTGTCGGCCATCAATTTCAGAGCCTGTTTGAAAAACTGGACATCGACTTGGAAGAACAAGTGTCTCATGTAACCGGCGATATAGTGGCGCACAAGGTAGGTCTTTTTTTTCGTAACGCCATTCGATGGCATCAAGATAACTTACAAACTGCCCAACTGAATATCAAAGAGTTTTTACAGGATGAAACGCAAGACCTCCCTCCTGCTCCTGAAGTCAACATCCTGATCCAGCAAGCCGATCAGCTTAAAGAAGATTATGAGCGTCTTAATGCACGCTTTAAGCGCTTAGATGCCAAATTAAAAGAACAGCAGGCTTAGGAACTATTGTGAAACACCCAAAACTAATATTACGCGTCATCCACATTAACTGGGTATTTATTACTCATGGTCTGGACGACTTGATTCTAAATACCCACTTGTTCAGGCCGCTGCGATTTCTAGGTGTTTTTTCTCCCAATTTCTGGCGTAAAAAAGACTTAGCAGAGCGTGGTGTGCGCATTCGCCGCACACTTGAAGACTTAGGTCCTATTTATGTTAAATTTGGTCAGGCTTTATCAACGCGTAAAGATATCTTGCCCGATGATATCGCTGATGAACTGGTCAAACTTCAAGATAAAGTCCCGCCTTTTTCAGATCAACTAGCGCGTGAGGTGATCGAACAAGAGCTAGGCATATCTATCGATACTGCCTTTGCAGAATTTTCTCCCAGCCCACTGGCCTCGGCTTCTGTTGCGCAAGTCCATACTGCGGTTTTACATACTGGCGAGCAAGTCGTTGTTAAAGTATTACGCCCTGATGTAGAAAAATGGATACATTCAGATATAGGCTTATTATATGAACTTGCTTATTTTGCCGAAAAATTTTGGGATGATGCCAAGCGTCTGCATGCCAAAGAGATTGTTGCTGAATTTGAAAAAACATTATTAGATGAGCTGGATTTAGTTAGAGAGGCCGGCAATGCTGCAAAATTACGGCGTAATTTCCTCAACTCTGAGTCTATTTATATCCCTGAAATTCACTGGGAATTTACGCGAAAAAAAGTATTGGTCATGGAACGTATTCATGGTATCCCTGTCGGCAATATCGATGAATTACGTGACAACAATGCAGATTTTAAACTCCTAGCCGAGCGTGGCGTAGAAATCTTTTTTACCCAGGTTTTTAGAGATAATTTTTTCCATGCTGATATGCACCCGGGTAATATATTTGTGGAATTACCGGGTAAGTATATTGCAGTAGATTTTGGTATTGTCGGCACCTTGTCGACTTCCGATCAACGCTATTTAGCCGAAAATTTTCTGGCATTTTTTAATCAGGATTATCGCCGTGTTGCCGAAATGCATATCGCTTCAGCTTGGGTTCCTGCCAATACCCGGGTAGAGGAATTTGAATCTGCGATACGCAGCGTCTGTGAACCGATTTTTGAAAAGCCGCTAAAAGATATATCCTTTGGCTTGTTGTTATTGCGTTTATTTCAAACGGCACGCCGCTTTGATATGCAAGTCCAGCCGCAATTAGTGTTATTGCAAAAGACCTTATTAAATATTGAAGGCCTAGGACGTCAACTATATCCAGATCTGGATTTATGGCAGACAGCTAAACCGTTTCTGGAAGACTGGTTTAAAGAACGATTAAGCCCTAAGACCAAAATTAAACAGGCGATAAAGAAGTTTCCTGAATTAGCGGAAAAATTCCCTGAAATACCCGCATTGCTGTTTCAGGTCTTAGATGATGCAGCGCATACTAGTGAGCGCGCTAACCGACAAACGCAACAATTAGAAAAAATGCGCGAGCAAATGAAAGATAGCCAGAAAACTACGGCATACACCCTGTTAGCTAGTGCAGCACTAATTAGTGCTGCCATTATTTGGTCGTAAAATGCTTATAAACTTTATTCCCAAAGCAGAAATTTCCGCAAAAGAAAACCTGGAATGGCTGTTTATTCTTAGAAACCTGATGATCGGTGGTGAGTCACTTTTATTATTAATTTCTGTTGATTTTTTAAAAATACCACTCCATCAGGATGCGCTATGGCTAACTATTTCCGCCATAGGCACAGTCAATCTGTACACCTGGATTCGCCTGCAAACAGATACGCCTGTGACAGAAATGGAGATCTTTTCGCAATTAGCCATTGATGTCTTTGCTATTGCAGCGCTACTCTATTTAACAGGCGGAGCAACCAACCCCTTTACCTGGATTTTTTTACTGCCGGTTATTCTGACCGCCATTATTCTACCGCATACCTATACCTGGTATATGGTCATCCTGACCACTACTTTATATACTTTCCTGATTCCCTACCATGCCTCTTTAACACCTATTGAGCCGCACATGATGGATATGATGGCGATGTCACCAGAAGCTCATATCATGCAGGATGAAGAATTCTTTAATTTCCATATTTTTGGTATGTGGTTCGGTTTTGTCTGTGGTGCCGGTTTAGTTGCATTCTTTGCTTTGGAAGTTTCCAATACCATCAATGCAGGCGAACGCACACTAGCCGAAGCTCGCGAAAAATCATTACAGGATGAGCGCATCATTTCTTTAGGCACGCTAGCTGCCAGTGCCGCACATGATATGGGCACACCACTGGGTACGATGGCAATTATTGTCCATGAACTAAAGGATGATTATAGTCCTGAAGTGCATGACGAATTGCATGACAAGATACATATCATGCAAGAACAGATCAACCGATGCAAACAGGCCTTATCGGTTATGTCTGCAACGGCAGGTCAATTACGCGCAGAATCAGGGCATGTCACGATACTCAGTGATTATCTGGATGAAGTAATTACCCAATGGCGTACTCAGCAACCTGGGGTAAAGCTGAATTTACACATTAGTCCCTTGGCTCCCCTCAATGAAAATATTCTGGCCGAAATTACCCTGACCCATTCGCTGATTAATATCCTCAACAATGCGGCAAAAGTCACACCCCAAGACAAGGGCATAGACCTTATGATCGACCCTTGTGCAACCAACGAGAATGTTGCCATACAAATACGTGACTATGGACCTGGCATCCCTGATGAACTGATGAACAAAATTGGTAAAATGCCGATTGATGACAGCAACCAGGGGCTAGGCGTAGGCTTATTCCTTACTTACTCTACAATTGCCCGCTTGGGCGGTAAAATAAACATTAGTAATGCGTCACCAGGGGGGGCATGTATTTCAATTATCTTACCTCTGGTAATATCTGCATAAATGCTAAACCCTTATAATTAAACAATATGTCTGAAAAAAATAATGTCCGATTATTACTGGTAGATGATGACCTGACCTATTGTTCGGTACTTAAATCTGCCCTCGAAAAAAGAGGTTTTTCAATCTCAGTGGCCCACAATGTCAAAGATGGACTAGCACTGGCGGAACAACTCGAACCTGAATTTGCGGTCATCGATTTGCGCATAGGCCATGAATCTGGCCTGGAATTAGTGCAAAAATTAATCTCTCTGGATGATAATACCCAGGTGGTTATGCTCACCGGCTTTGCCAGTATTGCTACTGCAGTAGAAGCCATTAAGCTAGGCGCTAAACATTATTTAACCAAGCCCGCCAATGCGGATGAAATTATGCATGCCCTGCAAAAGAATTCGGGTGATAGCTCGGTTGTCATTAATGAAAATCCACTCTCGGTTAAGCGCCTGGAGTGGGAGCATCTACAAAAAGTGCTAATGGAACATGGTGGCAATATTTCAGCGGCTGCCAGAGCCCTAAATATGCACCGCCGTACATTACAAAGAAAACTTGATAAGCGTCCAGTACGCGAATAGCGAGAATAGCCCTAATGAGCAACAATACTACTGAACATCCTTTTGCCGAATTTATTAGAATTCTGGGTAAAGGGAAAAATGGCTCTCGCCCGCTGACTCAAGACGAAGCTAATCGTGCCATGCGCATGATCCTAGCAGGTGAAGTTGAAGAAATACAATTGGGTGCATTCCTGATGTTAATGCGCGTCAAAGAAGAGACGGCTGAAGAACTGGCTGGCTTTGTTCTTGCCGTGCGTGAAACATTACCCAATATTGCTTCTCAAACTGCCGATTTAGATTGGTCAGCATATGCCGGCAAACGTCGTCATTTACCGTGGTTTATATTATCCAGCCTATTACTGTCTGAAAATGATATCAAAGTCCTTATGCACGGCTCTGCTGCTCATTCCGCAAGCAGGGTGTTTGCCCAAGATATGCTGCCTTTATTTTCTTTAGCTAAAGCCAATTCATTTGCCGAGGCAGAGGGACAATTACAGGTACGAAACTTTGCCTATCTGTCTCTGGAGCAATTTTGTCCTGCCCTAAATAGCATGATCCATTTGCGTAACTTAATGGGGCTACGTTCCCCGGTGCATACGCTAGTACGCCTGGTCAACCCATTGAATGCGCCCTATAGCATACAGGGCATTTTTCACCCAGGTTACCGCCCGGTGCATCAGGAAGCCGCATTATTATTAAAACAGGCACATATGACAGTTATTAAGGGCGAAGGTGGGGAAACTGAGCGAAATCCAGATATGCAATGTTTAGCACAGAGTGTGCATGCGGGTGAATTATCCGAAGAAATATGGCCGGCTTTATTTCCCAGACGCCACGTTAAGCCTAAGATACTTGAGCCAGAACAGCTTATTCAGCTATGGCGTGGTGAAATCAATGATGAATTTGCTGAAGCAAGTATTATCGGTACAACAGCGGTTGCATTAAAGTTGATGGCTAAAGCTGAGTCACGGGAAGCAGCACAACTATTAGCAACTAACTATTGGCAGAAACGTGATAAAAACAGCTATTAAGCAAGCGTTAAAGGTGTTCTATCGATGATAAAAACGTGGAATGCTTGGTAGACCAGATTTTTCGATGTGCTGATACTCCATACCAATTAATGTACCGCCATCTGCATCATGTTCGAACCAGACGATACGACTTTCACCATATAAGTGTAATTTATCAAATTTGAACTCAGTAACCATCCCCACTTTTACTTCAACAAACTGATTAATATAAATCATGATGCCATCAACGGATACATTTTTGGTCATAAAATAGTAAAATGTCTCCTTGATCAAAAACTGCCCAGGTGCGGCCATGTTCTTTCGATAAGATTTTCTTTTATATAGTAAATTATCTGCATCATAAGAGATTTGCTTAAACTCCATACCAATCAAGATATGTTCATCTTCCATTTCAACTCGAACGATCTCAGCTTCGCCTGCTAAATTTAAACTTTTTATGTAAATATCGACAAAGCTGGATTGCTTAAGCAGTAAAAAAACATCGCGTACATCGACTAAATTAGCCGAGGTATCTATAGCCACCAAAATCCCGGAAATGGAAAGATTTTTTACCTGCATTTCATGCTCGGCATTACCTATAAACAATAAACCTGAAAGCGAGAAATTTTTCCGAAAATATTGTCTGGAATTAATCATATGTATAATTTAGCTGCGCTGTATATCTCATCGTTGGAGCTAGCTTACTACAAACCAGAAAAGCATCGACACTCCAAAAATTTTCTATATAAGATAGTTTATATTAAACTAAAAACAATTTTTTTTACCACTTACTTGCTCTTTTTTGTCTGCCCATTTATTCTCGAACCATGATATTTTTCTACCCATTGCCATATAAATATATCAGTAGACTTACACCCTTGATAACATTGCTTTTATTATCTGCGTGTACAAACTCTCAACCCCAAAACACAAAAAATCTCTGTGATATTTTTCGGGAAAAAGAAGACTGGTATGAATATACGCAAAATAGCTATGCTACATGGGGAGTGCCCACCCATGTGCAAATGGCTATTATGCATCAGGAATCTCGCTTCGTAGCAGATGCACAGCCACCTCGTCCCAGAGTTCTAGGTTTTATCCCATGGTTTAGAAACAGCTCGGCTTATGGTTACCCACAGGCACAGGATAGCACCTGGGACTGGTATCTTGACGAAGCAGGAAGCTGGTCGGCTGACCGGGATGACTTTGAGGACGCCAGTGATTTTGTCAGCTGGTATTGCACCGTTAGTCATAAAAAACTGGGGATTTCAAAATGGGATACAGCTAATCAATATCTTGCCTACCATGAAGGACATACTGGTTATAAACGAAAATCCTACCTAAAAAAACCGTGGCTCATCAAGATATCAAAAAAAGTAGATAAGCAAGCCAGAATATATAATCAACAATTAAAAGGCTGCAAAGAAGAATTAGAAAGTTCAGGCTGGTTTTTTTGGTAAAATACCGAGCTTACACTTTTTAAGGAGATCCAAATGGGTAAGCCCCAACTCGTTATTCTCATTTTAGTCATTATTTTAGTCATAGGTTATTTTATGTTTAACAAATCCAACCCCGAACTTGCAGGCAATAATAAGCAGACAGGTGAAGCATTTTTAGCTACAAATACAGACAAAGAAGGCGTTATTACAACGGCTAGCGGTCTACAATACATAATTTTAACTGAAGGTGCAGGCGAGAAACCAATCGCCAGCTCAAGCGTCACGGTACATTATCAGGGCACCACTTTGGACGGTAAAGAGTTTGATAGCTCTTATAGCCGTAATGCCCCTGCCACGTTTCCATTAAATCGCGTTATCGCAGGCTGGACAGAGGGCTTACAACTAATGCCTATAGGCGCCAAATACCGATTTTTTATTCATCCTGACTTGGGCTATGGTGCACAGGGTGCCGGCGGCGCGATAGGTCCAAATGAAACACTAATCTTTGAAGTTGAATTATTAAGTATTCAATAAAAATATTTTTCAGCATGAAGGACGTGAAGAGTTTATATTTTTTAAAATATTTGTTAACCCGACTAAGCAAATTGTTAATTCGTTTTAATCACTTCATTTTCTTCATGCTCTTCATGCTCTTCATGGTAAAAAAGACATTGCCAGCCCCTACCCTCCTAATTTCACATACTAACACCCATGACTGATTTACATTTTTTTGCCACCACGCCTAAAGCGATGGAAGATATTCTGGTCACCGAATTAAAACAACTGGGCGCTAAAAATGTAAAGGCGGCGCTTGCAGGTGCCTATTTTGAAGGCTCTATTGAAACGGCTTATCGCATCTGTCTATGGTCCAGAATTGCCAACCGGGTATTATTAACACTCGGGACATTTAGCGTCACTAGCCAGGAAGAATTGTATGATGGTATTTATAAAGTCAACTGGTTTGAACATATGGGGCCGGATGACAGCTTTGCCGTGTCATTTAATGCCAAAGGCTCCAAGGCCATTAACAACACCCATTTTGGTGCTATTAAAGTCAAAGATGCGGTGGTTGACCAGATGCGTAAGAAATTTAATAAACGCCCTGATATTAATATCACTCAACCGAATATCCGCATAAATGTTTATTTAAACAATGAACAGGCAACACTCAGCCTAGATCTTTCGGGCGAGAGCCTGCACCGCCGAGGTTATCGTGATATTAATATTACTGCACCGATTAAGGAAAACTTGGCCGCCGCGATCTTGTATCGTAGTCAATGGCCGGATATCGCGGCACAAGGCGGCAGCTTAATCGATCCTATGTGTGGTTCGGGGACACTATTGCTAGAAGCTGCAATGATTGCCGGCGATTATGCGCCGGGCTTACAACACAAGCAATTCGGCTTTTTCCATTGGAAAAAGCACGATGCGACTTTATGGCAGTCTTTAGTCGAAGAAGCACAACAACGCAAACAAATTGGCTTAGAAAAGCTCCCTACTATAGTTGGCTTTGACCAGAGTCGCCGGGCAATCAATGCAGCGTTATTACATATAGAAAATGCCGGTCTAGAAAACAAAATTCACGTCGAGCGCAGGGATATCAACGAAGCCACTGCGGCTGAGAGCTGGAAAATTGGTATGGTCGTCTGTAACCCACCCTATGGTGAGCGCCTAGGTAACAAGGAAGAAACAGCCGAACTTTACCGGCAATTTGGGCAGGTGTTAAAAACCCAGTTTCAGCACTGGCAGGCCGCGATGATCATCAGCGACCCTGAATTAGGTTTTCGCTTAGGCATACGATCTCAGAAGCCTATTACTCTGTTTAATGGCCCCCTGGAATGTAAATTATTGCGGTTTGCTATCGAAGATAATAATTTCTTCACACCTAAAGCAAAATCGCAGCTAGAGCGCATAGAACAGGTCAAATCCGATTTAACCGGCACAGATCCAAATGCAGAGATGTTTGCCAATCGATTAAAGAAAAATATAAAAAAATTATCTAAATGGCTTAAGCGTGAAGATATCCACTGTTATCGTATTTATGACGCCGACTTACCGGAATACGCAATAGCTATCGATGTCTATCAAGGCCGGGAAACCTGGCTAAATATTCAGGAATACCAGGCGCCGAAAAGCATTTCTCCGGAAAAAGCCATGGCGCGCTTAAGTTCAGCAGTCAATGAAACAGCTACCCTATTTGCTATTCCAAAAACCCAGATTTTTCTAAAAACACGCAGCAAACAAAAAGGCATAGACCAATATGAAAAACTGGCCAGCGAGGGAAGTTTTGAGACGGTTAACGAGCAAAGTGTACAGTTTTATGTCAATTTTTCAGACTATCTAGATACCGGTCTATTTTTAGACCACCGGCCTATACGTAAAAAAATTCAGCAACAGGCAAAAAACAAGCACTTTCTTAACCTATTTGCCTATACTGGCACCGCCTCGGTACATGCTGCTATCGGAGGTGCCAGTTCAACAACGACCGTGGATATGTCGAAAACCTATCTGGACTGGGCACAACGAAATATGGCATTAAATAGCAATCAGAGCAATAACCGTTTTATTCGTGCTGATTGTCTAGAATGGATTAAAGCAGAAGCGAGCAAAGCCGAAATTGCACAGCCTTATGATTTAATTTTTCTTGACCCACCGACCTTTTCCAACTCTAAGCGTATGGAAAAAAATCTGAGTATTCAAGATGATCATGTCGAATTAATCAGACATGTAAGCAAGCTATTAAGCATGGATGGAATACTTTATTTCTCGACTAATTTTCGCCGCTTCAAGCTAGATACCGAAGCGTTGGCAGACCTACAGATTAAAGAGATAACGGCGCAAACAATTCCTGAGGATTTCTCCAGAAGTCCAAGAATTCATTATTGCTGGGAAATAAAATGTCCATAGATCACTATAAACTGACGATCAGAGGTCGTGTTCAGGGCGTCTTCTTTAGAGCCTCTACGCAGAAGATGGCTAATAAACTAGCCATCTCCGGCACGGTAAAAAACACAGCTGCCGGTGATGTAGAAATTATCGCTATTGGAGAACATCAGGCAATGCAGAAGTTTATCCAATGGTGTCATAAAGGCTCGTTACCTGCAAAGGTTGAAGAAGTCATTATTGAGCCCTTAGTCGACTCAGTAGAACACACAGGATTTATGATTAATCACTAAAAACCAAGAATTATACCGTTATATTATTGCTGGCAAAGGTATAATCTGCTTTAAGACAGTGATCTAACCATTTTTCCAGAAAGTAATTCAGGCGCCATTTATAATCCATAATATCGCTACTCAGGCTGATATCTTCCACCGCTTTACTGACTTCTACCCGCTTATAATCGCGTAACACTTCGGCAGTGTATACATCAAAATAGAGGCGTATTTTTACCGCAGGCTCTAACAGAGCCACTGCATTATTTTCAAAAAAATAACTTAACTGTATGGTTTTTGTATACGGTGATTGCTCCAGAATATGAATATGCAGCATAGGTTTGCCATCTGAAAACCCCTGGGCAGAATCATCTATCTCACGTAGCTCAGGAATCAATGAAAATAGTTTGAGATAATTAGCTTCACAAATATTTTGCAAACAGAATGATTTATTGAGTGGGGCAACTTTAGCCATAATCTAATTAATATTCCCTGATGCCTTTTATTTCAGTTGCAACTTCATATTGCTCAGGATCTATTTCCTTACTGCGTAGCACTTCTACATAAGCCCTTAAAGGCGGTATTAATTTGTTTTTAGCTACAATTGCCAACTCTAGTGCCATACCATTTTCCAGCTTATGCTTCCCTCTGAATAAAATTCCAGAGCCACTAACATTCAAACATTCGCCATCATAATACTCTTCAGCATCTGGGAACTTATAACTTATCGCACAGGACATAGTCATCAGTTCAAATTGCCTAGGTTCTGCTTGATTTAGCATAATAACTCCCCTGTTGCATAAATATTTGGCCTGGAAACAGCATAATATACATTACTAGGTTTCTTAGCGTTAATAATATCGTAAAATAGCCGCTACGAAAAAAGGCTCTATGTGAATCTTAGTGGGTAATGCGATAATAGGACCATGAATAGTGAATTTTTATTTAGTCAGGCTTTAGGCCTACAATCACCTTGGAAAGTAGAAGAAATTAACTTTTCAAACGACAGTACTTTAGAACAGAATGAACTTCATTTGCAGATAGGTTTTGAACCAGGCGCACGTTTTTCTGATGAAT
>Ga0209054_1001112_pt1 | contig 15650 bp, 14 predicted proteins | sample SaaInlV_DNA_200m_FD_184689 | JGI IMG/M metagenome (GOLD analysis project Ga0209054, IMG submission 184689) | Marine microbial communities from expanding oxygen minimum zones in the Saanich Inlet - SI075_LV_DNA_200m (SPAdes) (version 2) | ecosystem: Environmental > Aquatic > Marine > Unclassified... | reverse complement strand
ATTCATCAGAAAAACGTGCGCCTGGTTCAAAACCTATCTGCAAATGAAGTTCATTCTGTTCTAAAGTACTGTCGTTTGAAAAGTTAATTTCTTCTACTTTCCAAGGTGATTGTAGGCCTAAAGCCTGGCTAAATAAAAATTCACTATTCATGGTTCTATTATCGCATTACCCACTAAGATTCACATAGAGCCTAAATAACAATAGATTATAACTCACCATTTATTTCGACTATTTCAATGAGTTCCTGCAAAGTAAAATTATTGGCTTTGCAGATCAAACGCTGCAATCGAGGATCAGTTAATTTAACGGCTTCACCCATCAAAGCAAGATGATACCAGACTAATATATTGACAACAAATTGTGTATTGATATATTTAGCTGCATCACCATTATCTTGCTCGCATCTGGCCATATCAGTCAATACTTTATACGCAGGGTAACGATCAATCTGTTGCTCTCGATTTGCACGCAGACAGTTGCTAATCAGATCTAATCTTTCCTCTACGCCGCTTGAAATCTCAAGCATCACCGCCGAAGCTAATAAAGGAACTCTTATCGCTACGCATTCATGCAAATAGCAATTAACCTATTTTGTGTAGTTTTCTATTTGCTGTAATAAAATAGACTAAAAATGCATCACTGCTTTGGCATCAGGCTCATTTTCTAAATGCACGGCCATATCTACATAGTCTTTAATAGCATGTAAATAAGTCCACGGTAATTGAAATTTGCCTGTTTGCCGATCCCGATACTCGGATTGGTGGACATGCCAACAAATACCAGCTTGATTTTTTACTCTTTAACATAGTGCCTTTTATGACCAATCATATCGGGTGTTACCAGGACAACACCCTTCGGACTGACCAGAAAACGCTTTTCATCATCTGCCCGGTTTTCACCGATCACTGTTCCTTCAGGAATTTGACAGCCTTTTTCAATAATCGCCTTTTTAATACGGCAATGTCTACCTATATTCACTTCCGGTAATAGTAACGAATCCGTCACGGTAGAATATGAATTAACCCGTACTTGTGAAAAAACTAGTGAATGCCGGACCGTAGCACCGGAGATAACACAACCACCCGATACCATAGAGTCAATCGCCTCGCCTCTTCTATCATCATCATCAAAAACGAATTTAGCTGGGGGCGCTTGTACCTGATGAGTCCAGATAGGCCAACTTTGATCATATAAATTTAGATCGGGTTTAACACCAATCAATTCCATATTGGCAGACCAGTAAGCATCTATAGTACCCACATCACGCCAGTAGCTTTGCTGGCCACTTTGCAAATCCAAAAATGGGTAAGCATTAACATTATGGGTTTCTATCACCGCTGGAATAATATCATGGCCAAAATCATGGGTAGACCCCTCTGTTTCAGCATCCATTAATAACTGATCAAATAAAAACTTAGTATTAAAAATATAAATCCCCATCGAAGCTAAAGACCTGTCATCTTTACCTGGTATGGTTGGTGGATTATCTGGCTTTTCTACAAACGCTTTAACACGCCTGCTTTCATCAACGTGCATCACTCCAAATTCTTTGGCTTCTTCTATAGACACTTCCAGACAACCGATCGTCAAATCGGCTTTTTGTTTCACATGGTCGGCTAACATCGCGCCATAGTCCATTTTGTAAATATGATCTCCGGCAAGAATTATAATATGATCAGGCGCGCGGACACGCAAAATGTCAATATTCTGATAAATAGCATCTGCCGTTCCTTGATACCAGGATTCATCACTTAAGCGCTGCTGTGCAGGCATGATATCGACATACTCGCCAAATTCACCACGCATAAACCCCCAGCCTTGTTGCAAGTGTCGAATCAGAGAGTCCGATTTATACTGGGTTAAGACCCCTATTTTACGTATACCTGAGTTGATACAATTGGATAAAGGAAAATCGATAATCCGGAACTTACCCCCAAACGGGACGGCAGGTTTAGCGCGCCAATCGGTCATGTTCTTTAACCGAGACCCTCTCCCTCCTGCTAAGATCAATGCAATAGCATTACGTGTTAAATGACTAACAAACCGGTCGTGATGTTGTGGCTCTGAATTTGACATAGATATCCTCTTTATATTAAATAGGCTATTACTTTTGGTCTTTTATTTGTTACTATTATTTTATAAATATGATTCTATCACATTGAGGCAATGCAACATGAACAAGCCAGCAAAAAAAATAAATCCGCTTGATTCTGATTTAATAAAAATAGCTGAAGCTAAGCATCACGATCCTTTTTCGGTGTTGGGACGACATACAGATAAAGCCAAAACAACAATAACCGCCTATTTACCTCATGCTGAAACAGTCAGCATTGTCGGCCAGAAAGTGGCGATGCAACGCATTGCTGGATCAGATTTCTTTCGAACCGATAATGTACCAAAAACACTAGAACGCTATTACCGCTTTGAGATTACCGATAAATCGGGGCACTATTACGAACAATATGACCCTTACTCTTTTGACACCCAATTACCTGAATTCGATCAGCATTTATTTGGCGAGGGCAAACACTGGCATATTTATAAAAAGTTAGGTGCTCATTTACATACAATTGAAGGCATCCAAGGTGTGTTATTTACAGTCTGGGCGCCCGCCGCTGGACGAGTAAGCGTAGTGACCGAATTTAACAACTGGGACGGCCGCTGCCATCCAATGCGTGTCTTAGGTAGCAGTGGTATCTGGGAACTATTTATTCCCGGATTAAACGCAGGCTGTTTATATAAATTTGAAATTCTTAACCGTGACAGCCAGCAAATTAAGGTAAAAACTGACCCTTACGGCCAACAATTTGAATTTCGCCCACAAACTGCTTCACGCGTTGTTAATGAAGAAGCCTACGCTTGGCAAGACAAAAAGTGGATCGACAAACGCCTTAAGCACGATTGGCTTTCTGAAGCCATGTCAATTTATGAAGTTCATCTGGGGTCATGGCGCCGCGATAACCAGGGAAACTTTTTGAGTTATCATGACCTTGCTCACCAATTAGTCGATTATGTGCAAGATATGGGCTTTACCCATATAGAGTTATTACCCATCACCGAACACCCACTGGATGCCTCCTGGGGTTACCAGGCCACAGGGTATTTCGCACCTTCAAGCCGTCATGGTAATGCCGATGATTTTCGCTATTTTGTTGATTATTGTCATCGTCATAATATCGGTGTCTTGCTTGACTGGGTGCCGGCACATTTCCCCAAAGATGACTTTGCCCTCGCCAAATTTGATGGCACTGCACTGTATGAGCACGAAGACCCGCGCAAAGGTGAACACCGTGACTGGGGCACCTTAATTTATAATTACAGCCGCAATGAAGTAAAAAACTTCTTGTTATCTAGCGCTTATTTCTGGATAGAAGAATTCCATCTCGATGGCTTACGTGTCGATGCGGTAGCCTCCATGCTTTATCTGGATTATTCGCGAGAAGAAAATGACTGGTTGCCGAATATATATGGTGGTAATGAAAACCTGGAAGCTATCGATTTTTTACGTGAACTGAATACAATCACACATGAGCAGCACCCCGGCACCGTGGTGATTGCTGAAGAATCGACATCATGGCCACAAGTCACACGACCTACCTGGACCGGAGGCTTAGGCTTTTCCATGAAATGGAATATGGGCTGGATGCACGATATGCTAGCTTATATGCAACAAGACCCCGTGCATCGCCAGCATCATCATGATCAACTGACATTCGGCATGCTGTATGCATTTACCGAAAATTTTGTTCTGCCTTTTTCACATGACGAGGTCGTGCACGGCAAAGGATCCATGCTAAGTAAAATGCCTGGTGATGAATGGCAAAAGTTTGCTAATTTACGCCTACTGTATACCTTCATGTTCACTTACCCAGGTAAAAAATTGCTGTTTATGGGCTGTGAATTCGCGCAAGGTTCTGAATGGAATTTTAATCAGGCACTAGACTGGTATATTATGGATTACTCTTTCCACCGGGGTATGCACACCCTGGTCAAAGATTTAAACCATCTGTATGTTCAGCACCCAGCTCTTTTTCAGCACGACTTTGACAATAAGGGGTTTGAATGGATTGACTGCCATGATGTAGAGCAGTCAATTATCAGCTACTTGCGTAAAACCGAGAACGAAACCTTAGTGGTCATTTTAAATTTCACGCCTGTGCCTCGTGAAAACTACCGTATTGGTGTGCCTGAGCCAGGGATATACATGGAAATATTTAATTCTGATTCACGGTATTATGCAGGCAGTAACTCAGGTAACAGTCAGGTGCAGTCTGAAGAAACACCGTGGATGGGTCAAAGCCAATCCATTAATATTACTATCCCGCCATTAGCAGGCATTGTATTTAAACTGTAGTCATGAAAAAGATACTTTTTATTAGTAGTGAAGTGCACCCTCTCATTAAAACGGGAGGACTCGCTGATGTGGCAGGAAGCCTGCCTATTGCCTTAGCCGAACTAGGGCAAGAAGTTCGTATCCTCATGCCTAAGTATCAGGCACTTAAACTTGAGCAAGAGGTAGAATATCGCTGCACTCTGCGGGTGAATAATCGAGATGTCAATATTTTAGAAACTCGATTACCCGGGAGTGGTGTCATCGTATGGCTAGTCGATTGTCCTGAATATTTTGATACTCCTGGCAATCCTTACACCGACGAATTTGGCAATGCCTGGGAGAATAGTGCAGCGCGTTTCTCTTTATTTTGCCGTATTGCAGTCGAGGTCTCGCAAAACCGCGCACACCTGGACTGGAAAGCCGACATCGCACATTGCAATGACTGGCAAAGTGGTCTGGTTCCTGCCTTATTAACTTTAGAGCCTCATCGTCCGTCTACCGTATTTACAATACATAATATGGCTTATCAAGGTTTGTTTCCTGAAACAACCTACATCGAGCTGAATTTACCGGGGCAGTTATGGAACCCGGGGGCATTGGAGTTTCATGACTTACTTTCCTTTATCAAAGGAGGCATCGCCTGTGCCGACCACATAACAACGGTAAGTCCGACCTATGCATTAGAGATTCAGACCGCCGACTATGGTTATGGCCTGGAAGGTTTGTTACACCACCGCCACCATGAACTCAATGGTATTATCAACGGCATAGATGTAGAGGTGTGGAACCCTGAAACAGATCCTCGTATCGCGCAGAACTATGGCATAGATAGCCTGGCTAAAAAAGCAGGGAATAAGGCGGCATTACAACAGCATTTTTCACTTCCCGAAGAACCTGCCACACCTCTGATTGGTCTTATTGGTCGACTAGTTGATCAAAAGGGTATTGACCTAGTCATAGACTGTCTAGATGAACTGATCAATTATCCAGTACAATTTGTCTTATTAGGTTCTGGCGAAAAAGGCTTTGAGCACCGACTTAAAAATTTGAGCTACTTATATCCTGATAAAATCTCGGTATCGATTGGCTATAATGAAGACCTGGCACATATGATAGAAGCCGGATCGGACATGTTCTTGATGCCGTCTCGTTTCGAGCCCTGCGGACTCAATCAACTGTACAGCCAGCGCTATGGGACGCTGCCGATTGTTAGAAAAACTGGAGGGTTGACAGATACTGTTGTCGATGCAATGCCTGATACAATCAAAGACAAAACAGCATCTGGTTTTGTCTTTGAGGAACCTACTGCTGGAGCAATGCTAGAAACAATCAAGCGAGCGATCTTGCTCTATACCAACAAAAGAAGCTGGCAGCAGATACAAAAAAATGCCATGCGTAAAGATTTTTCCTGGCAACAAAGTGCGCAGCAGTACCTAAATTTATATAATAGTTTGTAATCAGTCACCCTATTTGCAGCGCGTCAACCAAAAATGCGCTGTGGTTGGCTATTATTGTTAGTAGCCCCCGAATTGCACCAAGCTTTCTAAATAACTAGTGGCTAAATCATCCACTAACTTGTCGCGGATACGAATAGCATAAGCATTCAACTCCGCACAGACATCAATCATTTCTTGTTCAGCTGCCGCGTAAGCGCACTGTTCTCTTCATCCATTGTGAGTAACATCACCTCACTAACAACCGGATTTTCTCGCCTGAATATCTCTTCTGCATCAAACCTGAGTTGAGTAATTTTATATATCCCTAAGGGTTCCTTTCTGTCTTTACAACCGAAAAACAGTAACTAGCTAGTAATTAATACGGACTTGTATAGAACTTTCTGGTTAAATAGCAATATCTTTTCTTTATGATAAATCAAATTAATTATGGCACCAGCAACTAAACCGGTTGTCCTTTGTTTCTCAGGTCATGATCCTAGCGGAGGCGCTGGCATTCAGGCTGATATTGAAACCATCGTTAGCCATCAATGTCATGCTGCAAATGTTATTACTGCTTTAACTGATCAAGATACCAGCAATGTCAAAAAAATGCGGCCTCAACCGGCTGCCGAAATTATTTCACAGGCGCGCACCATTCTAGAGGATTTACCTGTCAAAGCTATTAAAATTGGCTTAATTGGTCATGTAGAAACTGCAAGAGCAATCAGTACAATTTTAAGCGACCACCCTACATTACCAGTGATCTTAGACCCTGTTCTTGCGTCTGGTGGCGGTACAGCACTAGCTAATGGTGCACTACTTGAGTCAATAATCGAATTACTACTACCTCGTACCACGATCCTTACACCCAACAGCATAGAGGCACGTCAGTTGGCAAAGTCTGATGACCTGCAATTATCCGGCACAAAACTATTAGCATTAGGATGCAAATATGTATTGATTACCGGGACGCATGAGCACAGTAAAGCAGTTAGTAATCAACTATTCCATAAAGGTACTTGCATAGAAACTTACAACTGGGATAGATTGCCGCATAGTTATCATGGCTCTGGCTGTACTCTAGCAGCAAGTATTGCGGCATTGATGGCTTATGACTTAAAAGTTGAAACTTGCGTACAAGAAGCACAGGAATATACCTGGAATAGCTTACATGCCGCATATCGTCCTGGCAAAGGGCAATATATTCCTAATCGGCTGTTCTGGATGCAAGACCATGACTAACTATTCTTAAGCATGGATTTTCCTCAATCAGGCCTTTACGCCATCACTAAAACTGAAAACAAGACTGCAGAACAAATCATTATCGATGTCAGTGCAGCAATCAAGGCCGGCATACAAATATTACAATACCGAGATAAACACCCAGTCGATGCAAACTATTTAGCGGGGGCGTTAAAAGAACTCTGTCACGCAGCTAATATTCCGCTGATTATTAATGATAATATCGCCCTGGCTAAACAGATAGGCGCTGATGGCGTGCATATAGGGAAGGAAGATGGCTTGCTCAGCTATGCACGCGAACAATTAGGTCATCAGGCAATTGTAGGCGTTTCCTGCTATAACAGTGTGGAACTGGCATTACAGGCACAGCAGCACTCGGCTGATTATGTCGCTTTTGGGCGTTTTTTCCCTTCTAGATCTAAACCCTTGGCTGCTCCTGCACAACTATCGTGCTTACAACAAGCCAAAACCTGCATCAATATTCCTGTTGTAGCAATTGGCGGCATATTGCCCGAGAATGGCTCTGAATTACTCAATGCAGGCGCTGATCTATTGGCGGTTATTGGCGGAATTTTTACAACAACACCCTACCAATCTACTCTGGCTTATCAGGCATTATTCAAATGAAAATACTTATATTGCTACTGTTCAGCTATTCTCTTGCTGCATGCACTACTACACCAACGCAACAACGCCTGACAAAAGGTAAAAAAATAAGTTTTCAGCGCAGCAAGGGGAATTGCCTCGCCTGCCATATTATCGAAGAGGGTGAGGACCCAGGTAATATTGGCCCTGTCCTGGTTAATATGCGGCAAAAGTACCCAGATAAAGAACAACTCAGAGCCATTATCTGGGATGCCAGCGCATTCAACGCACAATCCAGTATGCCTCCGTTTGGCAGGAATAAAATCCTCAGCCCTGAAGATCTGGATCTGGTGGTTGACTATATCTGGTCTATTCACGCACCAAATTAAAACTAATCATATAAGGATGGGTTGAAGAATTAAACCCAACAAAAGACGAAACCAACTTATAAATCTGGATTTCGCAAGCTCAACCAAGCCTACACTGAATACTTCCTTAATCTCAGTGGTTTTTCAATAGCTCATTATTAGCGGGCTAAAGCCACGCTCTACATTGATGCAACTGCTAATTTTCAGTGCTCCTGAATTCGTATAATAAGTGCATAGTCTCTGTATTTAAAAACGCTTGTTCTTGATCTCAAACCCAAATAGCGTATCAAGGCAGCACCATAGATTAGACGTCATCGACGGTGTGAAAGGGACAATAATAGATAAAAGAGTATAAACGAACAAAGAAGCTCGTTCACGGCCTAAATCAGTACCGGAAAAATGATTTTGGAGCGGGAGTAAAATATCACTAATTCAGCATTGGCCTGTTGTTTTTGTAAGATAAAACAGGACGTCTGATAAGAACAACACACCTATGTTAGGTTCGGGAGATCTCCTATTGAATTAGTAGTTGCTGATGATAGTATGCAATAAAAACTAGGAACCTTCAGTTAGAAAATGATATTAGTCTTGATGTATCACCATTACTATAGATTTCGTACTGAGCCTCCAATCAATTACGCCCTATTCCTTTTCCATATATCCAAAACCCCCACCACCTGGTGTTTCAATGATTAAGCTGTCGCCTGACTGTATATTGATTTCTGCACAACCGGCTAATTTGATAACTTCACCGTTAAAACGCTGCACTGTATTTTGGCCTGTACTACCCGCTAGTCCACCCTGTAAACCGAAGCCAGGCCTTAAACGATGACTGGATAAAATGCTTACGGTCATGGGACTTAAAAATGTGATTTTCCGAATCACACCATTTCCACCGTGATGTTTTCCTGCGCCACCACTATTTTTGCGTATGCAGAATTGATCCAGTATGACGGGAAAACGCCATTCCAATATTTCCGGATCGGTGATTCTGGAGTTAGTCATATGCGTATGCACGGCATCACAGCCGTCAAAATCAGCACTTGCACCAGCACCGCCACAAATGGTCTCATAATATTGATAATCTTGATTACCAAAGCTCAGGTTATTCATGGTTCCCTGTGAACTGGCTAACACGCCTAATGCACCATACAGGCAATCGACGATGTATTGCGAGGTTTCCACATTACCTGCCACGACGGCAGCTGGGTATTCGGGGCTCAACATTGAATGCTCTGGAATAATGATTTTTAAAGGCTGCAGACAGCCAGCATTTAACGGTATATCATCTTTAACCAAGGTACGAAAGACATATAAGACTGCGGCTTTGCAAACGGCGGCTGGCGCATTAAAGTTACCAGGTAATTGCGCACTCGTCCCGCTAAAATCGATTATTGCCGTTCTTTGTTGTTGATCAATAGCTATAGACACGACTATTTTTGCGCCGCTATCCATTATTGTTTCAAAGCTACCATTTTCTAATGTGGTCAATATCAGGCGCACCGATTCCGCAGCGTTATTTTGCACATGCTGCATATAGCTAAAAACTGTTGCCAACGAGTAATGTGCAACCATCTTGTCCAGCTCTAGTTGGCCTTTATTATTTGCCGCTATTTGAGCTTGTAAGTCAGCAATGTTCTGCTCTACGTTACGCGCCGGATAGTCGCTGTCAGTTAACCACTCACGCACTTTCTGCTCCAGAAATTCTCCTTTGCTGACGATTTTCATGCCCGCACTCAGTAGCCCTTCTTCAGTGATACTCAGGCTATTTGCAGGCATGGAGCCTGGACTAATACCGCCGACATCTGCATGATGCCCTCTTGACGCGACAAAGAACAATAATTGCTGCTGATCAAAAACAGCAGTGACAACGGTAATATCAGGCAAGTGGGTACCTCCATGATAGGGTGAATTTAGCAAATACACGTCGCCGGGTTCAATTTTAATAGCCTGGTTGTTCACTAGAGATAAAACACTTTCACCCATAGACCCTAGGTGCACTGGAATATGCGGTGCATTGGCAATCAGTTCACCTTGAGCATTAAACAAGGCGCAGGAAAAATCCAGGCGCTCTTTGATATTGACCGAGTAAGCAGTATTTTGCAGTACAAAGCCCATTTGCTCAGCAATCGACATAAATAGCTTGTTAAAAATTTCTAACATCACCGGATCCACCGAAGTACCGATAGCTAGCTGCCTTTTTACTGGACACAAACGGGTTAAGATCAGGTTTCCCTGCTCACTCACTTGTGCCTGCCAGTCCGGTTCAATAACCGTAGTTGCGGTAGCTTCTATAATAATCGCGGTACCCTTAACAACCTGCCCCATCGCAAGTTCAGAACGTTGATACACAGGTGTTGCGTGATAAGCATTATTACTGAACATCTGCGTCTGCATAAAAGCGATGGCATTTTTCTGTTGTAACTTATGTTGCACATGCGCGGGTTGCTCCAGAGTTGCATTTTTAGCAATGACTTCCAGGCTTAGGGACTCAATAATTAGTGGTTTATCTTGATAAACAAATCCAAACTGCTTGCGATAGGCTTGTTCAAATGCGCTCAACATGGCTGGCTTATCGATAAAAGCGACCACTAACGCAGTATCTGTCCCCAAATATCGTAGATGCACCGTAGCCACAAACTGTAAAGATTGTTGCTTAGGCGATTGCGTGTACATATCTGTTTTCCCTTGTTGTTGCAACTCTGCAAACAAACCTTGCAACTGGGTATAGCTCAGCTTATCGAAAGGCAGCTCCAGAGCCTTATCTTTTAATAGTCTGAAATCAGCAAGCCCCATTCCATAAGCCGATAGAACCCCGGCAAATCGATGCAGCATCACGCGTTGCATGCCTAGTCGATCAGCCACTTTACAGGCGTGCTGCCCACCTGCCGCACCGTAACAACACAAGGTATATTCAGCAACGTTATAGCCTTGTTGTAACGAAATCTTCTTTATCGCATTGGCCATATTTTCAATAGCGATACTGATAAAGCCTTCCGCGATCTGCTGGGGACTTTTCTGCTCACCCGTGGCACCTTGTATCTGGACTGACAATTCAGCAAACAACTGTTCTACTTTAGCTCTATCTAATGATAAATTAGCATGTTCGCCAAATACAGTGGGGAATACGGGCAATTTCCCTAGCATCAAATTTGCATCGGTGACCGTTAAAGGCCCACCTTTTCGATAACTGGCAGGCCCTGGATTGGCACCGGCAGAATCAGGACCAACCCGGTAACGCATGCCATCAAAAAATAACACCGATCCACCGCCTGCCGCTACGGTATGAATATTCATCATCGGCACACGCATTCGTACTCCAGCAATTTCGGTTTCAAAGCTACGCTCTAATTCACCAGCATAGTGTGCAACATCAGTGGAGGTGCCGCCCATATCAAAAGCAATGATTTTATTAAAGCCTGCCTGTTCTGCTGTAGCAATCGCGCCGACTATTCCTCCGGCAGGTCCGGATAAAATACTGTCCTTACCTTGAAAACTATTGGCATCAGTTAATCCACCATTGGATTGCATAAATAATAACTGAGGTTTATCGCTAGACTTCTGTACATACTGCTGCAAGCCCTGACTCACCTGTGCTACATAGCGTCTTAATAAGGGAGATAAATACGCATCGACCACGGTGGTATCACCGCGACTAACAATTTTAATGAACGGACTGACTTGATGCGAAACTGAAATCTGAGTAAAGCCTATCTTCTCAGCCAGTGCCGCTAATTGCTGTTCATGCGTTGGATAATTCCAGGCATGCATTAAGACAATGGCTATGGACCGAAACCCTTGTTGATACAAAACCTGTAATTGCTGTTCCGCCAAGGTCTTATTAAGAGGAGTGAGAACTTCACCTTGTACATTCAGCCTTTCTTCAATTTCTATCACTTCCTGATAGAGCATTTCTGGTAATTGAATATTCAAGGCAAAAATATCAGGGCGATTCTGATAAGCAATGCGCAAACAGTCTTTAAATCCTTGGGTAATTAATAAAATAGTGGGCTCGCCCTGCCGCTCTAATAAGGGATAAAACACCTTTTTCTGCTATAACTTCCTGAAACCACCACACCCTATAAAGACATCGTTAACACTTGCTATTACTAGACTTTAGAGTTATTCTGAAGTTTGGCAGGGTTTCTTGCGGTTTTTTTAAGATGACACCTCAGTGACATCTCAGTAATTTATAGGAAGGATTATGGCGGCTAAAATAAAATTGACCGATGCGCTTATCAAATATGCTCAGTCTGGAAAGAGTGACCGCTCAGACTGGAAACCGTTTGAGAATGCATTAGTTGAGAAGTACGGGCTGATTTCTGATACAGAGGTAAGCGGCTTTAAAGTAGTGAAGAGCGGAGCTGATGTTATAAGTTTTCGTTATTACTATCGTACGAACGGCAAACGCAAGAACATTACATTAGGACACTGGCCCGCAATCACAGCAGTACAAGCACGGAGCCTGGCTAAAGATAAGCTGCTAGCCGTCGCTAATGGCAGTAATCCGCTTGATGATAAACAGGCAGCCCGCGCCAGTACAGAAAACACTCTTCAGAGCTATCTCGAACATGATTATGGCCTGTACATGCGGTCCCGCGCCATTGATGCTGGCAAATACCTGAACCTTATCCGAAACGGCTTTCCTGAATTACTAAAGAAGCCATTGGTGGCTGTTACTAAAACCGATTTGGTGAAGTGGGTGCAAGCGCAAACCGAGCTGCATAATCAGAATATCAGGGGTTATGCCTCGGCCACGATCATCCAAAGGCATGGCGCGCTTAAATCGTTAATGTCTCACGCTATCCGGCATGGCATTATTGAGCGTAGCCCATTCGACAGGTTGGATAAGCTGGAATTTTCCACCACTAGCGAGACGACAGATCAGCAAGCCAAGCGCACCTATTTAACACTCGAGCAGCAACAAGCCCTCATTAAATCAGTTGATGCTTATGATGAGAAGCACAAAGGCAGTTATCACAAGCCGATGATGCTAATTCTCTATTACATGGGAATGCGTACAGGCGATGTTGTAAGTCTGGAGTGGGTCCACGTTATTGATACACCTTTTGCGTGTAACATCACTAAAGTGCTGGAGAAAACGCGAAGGAAAGTTAAAACGCCTTTTGTCATGCCTATTCCTGAACCGGTACGCATTGCTCTAAAGGAATGGCGTAAAAAACAGGGCAACCCCGCCAATGGCTTGGTATTTCCTAGCCCTGTTACTGGCAAACGGTTATCAAAATCACCATTAAGTGGCTGCTGGTCGTGGATAAAGCAAGATGCTGGCTTTCCTGATGACCTGCAACTGTACACGCTGCGCCACAACTTTATTAGCTGGCTAGTCATGCACAACATACCACTTCCTGTAATCGCAGGAATGGTGGGACATAGAACCACGGATATGATTAACAGCAACTATGGTCACCTGGTTAAAGGCGCGACTGATACTGCATCGAAAAGTTTTGCGGATTTATTAGAAAAACAGGCATAATACAGTTTGGTTAGTCTAGTTCGCCGGAGCGAAAAGTGGACTCGATACCCACCTGACTAGCCCCCCCTATGTATCGAATAATTCTTGATCGGAGGATTAAACATGACAAACGAAGAGCTAAACGCGATTCTAAGATATACCTATCGGCACGATACGAGCAATATTTAGGTAAGCACTGCATCGACCCCTGAGTTTATGGCATTCGCTAATAAGCTGTTTCAAGGGAAAAGAGGCAAAGGCACTGGACTAACAGATAAGAAGCGCGTGCGAATACGCATGGCAATACTGATTGGTTTAGCAATTGAGCTGGAAATGCTAACTGCGAGCAATGCGGATTGTGAAGGCAGTGTGTTTCGGAAGTTTGCCCCGTTGTTTAATTTAGCACCTTCGAGCGTTCAGAACAATTACTATAGGCATAAGCCATGGATTGTGCCTATTGTTGAAGCGATCCTTCAATATCATGATGACAAAAACAGCGTTCAGCAAGAAGCATGGCCATCACTACAGCGGCATATTGACGATTTAGAAGCTGCTATACATCTTATCATTCCTAACCGTTTAAAATAAATCAGCCAAAAACCACCTATAAGCCTTTGATTGGTATCTGTTCTTTTTTTAGAGCAAAACGGAGTCATTACAGAACACACCCTGATCGATCACACTGTAGCCTAATTAATCAAACGAGGCTGCACCATGGAATTGACTACCACAACCCCTGGCTTAGAAAACTACGTACTACACAAACAAATCCCCAAGAAATATCCCAATCTTTTTACTGAAGCTAGTTGGATGTGGGCTGTTGCCAACAGAAAACACAACGGCTTAGGCCGAGCATTCAGAAAAATAGGACGAAACCTCTTTGTAATCGAAAATATCCTGGCTGAATGCGTTAATGAATCGGAGGCCTAATATGGATATTCAACCGGTTGTTCTTACTCCAAATCAAGCAAGCAATTACATTGGCATCAATACGGATGGCGATGCGCTGAAATCTAGCCGCTCAACAGGAATGCTTTGGGGCTGTACCGCTCCGAAGTTCATCAAGGCTGGCAGTAAAAAGGTCTTGTATCGAGTGACTGACCTGGATATTTTTATCAGTCAATTTGAGGCTTATTCTAACAATGCTCAGGTTGGAGTTACTTTATGATGAGCAAAAAAAGCCCCCGAAATGGGCATTCCAGGGCTAAATCTTTAACTTTTTCCAACTTTGTCCGGCAAGAACAAATCAGAATTCATCCTGGTTTAAATGTCGCAAAGTTGATCCCGATAACCCCATTTACTTCAAAACCAAATTAAATCCCGATTACACATAATACCCCAAAAACTGAGTCAAATCAAGATATCGTTTTTACTAGACACATCAGTAAAACAGACATATCAAAAACATTCTGTCTAACTAAAGACAATGTTATTGTTAAAACCCCCGCAGCGAGATATTACTCTGGAATAGGCGAAACGATCACTTGCCCTTTTGCTGATTTCTCTGATTATTTAACCAAGGCGACGACTAAAAATGCTCTCACCTTCGGCACTAATAAATATGAGCCGTCAGGCCCGTATGAGGTTACGACAAAAGGTAGAGAAAATAAGATAGATGGCGCATATGCTAGGATCAAAGATAACTTTACTTATCCACATCTAGACGACGATATTCACCCCCCACATGGTATCTTAATGCTAGACCACGATCCTGATGGTGTGGGCAAATCGTTTGCTAGCCCCGCTGAGTTTATTGAGCATCTAACTAGAGTATTCCCAGACCTCGCTAGAACCGCATACATCGCCCGTGGCTCTGTCAGTGCCGGAGTCCACATAAAAGGTGAGCAGCCAAAGCCTAGCGCAGGTTTTCATGTCTATTTACCGGTTAATACAGCAAGCGATATTCCCCGTTTTGGAAAGGTATTTTTTGAACGGATGATTTTAGGCGGTTTTGGGCACATCGTATTGGCGAAAAACGGCCGCATGGATATACGGAGCGCATTTGATGCGTGCGTGTTCAGTCCTGAGAGATTAGATTTTGTCGCCCCTCCCCTCCTTATTGGTGCTGGCCTAGCGTATACCCCACCAGAAATTACTAGCCAAAAGGGTGATTTCCTTTACACGAACGGACTACAAGAGCTCACTGCTGATGAGCGAAAAGAATATTCTTCGATATTATCTGAGCTCAGGAATGAAGCCAGGCCAGAGTCAA
>Ga0209054_1001097_pt1 | contig 15837 bp, 8 predicted proteins | sample SaaInlV_DNA_200m_FD_184689 | JGI IMG/M metagenome (GOLD analysis project Ga0209054, IMG submission 184689) | Marine microbial communities from expanding oxygen minimum zones in the Saanich Inlet - SI075_LV_DNA_200m (SPAdes) (version 2) | ecosystem: Environmental > Aquatic > Marine > Unclassified ... | reverse complement strand
CGATAACAACATCGACAGTATCATGTTTCTCTTCGATAACAACATCGACAGTATCATGTTTCTCATCGATAACAACATCGATAGTATCATGTTTCTCTTCGATAACAACATCGACAGTATCATGTTTCTCATCGATAACAACATCGACAGTATCATGTTTCTCATCGATAACAACATCGATAGTATCATGTTTCTCTTCGATAACAACATCGACAGTATCATTTTTCTCTTCGATAACAACATCGACAGTATCATGTTTCTCTTCGATAACAACATCGACAGTATCTCGTGTTTCTCGGATAGTTACATATTCTTTAATATTTTCTTTAGTATTATCTAATTTTTGAATATTTATATCAGTTGCTGATTTATTTAAAATTTGATTTACTAAATCGCACTCTTCAATAACATTAATATCTATTTCTTTAGATTCATATAATTTACCATTATTCAATATAATTTTAAAATTATTATCATTAACAATAGGCTTTGTGTCTTTTATGTAATAAATATTTTTATTATTTATTTTTAATTTATATGATTCGTCTTCGTGAACAATATTAAAATTTAAATTATTCATTTTCTTTTTTGAAGTAATATTAAATTCATCTTTAAAAGAAAATTCCCTAAAAATATCTGTTTCTTCGGGCTTATTATTTTCATTATCATATGAATATAGTATAAATTTTATATCTTTATTTTCAAGTTTTAGTCCAATTATTTTTTCTTTTTTATTAATTATAGAAATATCTTTTATAAGTAATTTATTCATTATTTAAAAATAATATTTTTAAAAAAAAAAAGAAACTTGTTATAGTCACTAAATAGTTTGTGACTTATTTATGTATTGGTTATTATATCAATATTTTTATAAATTAAATTTATGTTTGTTATTTTTTCATTAATTAAAATAAATAAATAATTCATAAATTATTTATTAACTATATTTATTAATATTTATTAATATTTTTTAATATTTTTTAATTATTTAGAATTTCAATTAAATTATTTTCAATATTTTCTGCTTCGTCGTTAATATCGTCATTAGAAACAATAATATTAAATAAATCCCATGATCTAAATATAATATTGGCACTTGAACTCTTTCCTTTTCTTCCAGAACGTCCAATTAATTGATATAATGTATTTCTTGTACTAATAGGTACTAAATTTTCATGAATATCAACCATTGTTAAATTAATATTTGTTCCATAAGTTATAGAAGGGTCAGAAACAATAAATTTAAAAATATCTTTATCTTTTAAAAATACTTCTAACTCATACTTACTTAATTCAGTGTGATTATATATACCAATTGAACTTAAATATAGTTTCGCCATAAGATCATTAAAATTATTAATAATTTCGATATTAAATAATGCTTTTTGTCTAGTATTTAAATTACCATCTTTTGCCCATTTGTTAAAATGAGTAAGACTATTTGTAATATATTCAGAAGGATAATTAAATTTAATTTCTGATCTTTTTTTATTTACTTGTTGTATTTCATAATCCTTGTTATCAGCTTTTACATTTTTATCAATATTTTTAAGAGATGATTCAATAGATTCTATTGCTTTATTATAGTCTGAAATTATTTTTTTTAATTTTGGTGAATCTTGTAAAAATTCTTGTGTAATATCATTAACATAGATTGAAAAATTTTTAGGATTACTAACATGTAATGTATTATGTTCATTGAATATATGTGAATTTTTTGTAAATATATTTTCAACTTTATTATCATTAATTTTTAATACTTTAATATGTTTTATTTTTTCAAAATACTCTTCATTGTCTTTGCAAAACAAAAGAATATTCATACCATATTCCCTAATTGTAGTATTTGTAATAGCACCTAAATGTTCAAATAATGAATCTAATTTAAATTCATCTGGTAATATATCATTTAATTTTTTATACATTTCTAAAACAATTAAATTGGAATATCCTCTTTGAATCAAAGGATTCTTATTCATTAACTGAATAAACTGTTCAATTTCAGTACAAGATTTTAAATTATGATGTGGAGATATAATATATCCATCAGGAGATATAAACTCACAATTAATATGTTGCTTATTCGAGTATATATATTTAATATCATCATCAATGGCTCCATGATTATTTTTAAAATTATCTAATATAGTTGGTATTTTATCTTCTTCTGCTAAAGTAGCAGATACTAAAACACTCTGTTTTGGTAGAACACTCATAATTTGTGCTGTAACCTTTTCTTTTGATACAGCAAATGATTCATCAAAATAAGGTATAAATAGATCAGGAAAAGTTTTTAATAATTGATAAGCTGAATCTAAATCTGAAATAATCATTTCAGGTAGATTATCACATGATTCAATTTTATGAGAATCTTCAAAATTATTACCAATTTCATTTTCTCTTACATCAAGAGATCTTGTTTCCTCTAAATATTGATACATTTGTGTTTTAATATCAGGACTAAATCTTCTATCGTTACTTTTCTCATCTTTTTTATATAGTTTCTGAGATTTTTTCTTTCTCCAATCTATAAAACAATTTTTATAGGGTTTAAAATCCACAATATAATAACTTTCATATAAATCTTTGTGCCAAGATGCAAACCAGAATTTAATATCAACATTATGTGTAACACATAAACTTGATACACTATTTCTTACAATATCATTATAGCAAATGTACAATAGTATTTTTTTATCCTTTTTATTTTTTTTATCTTTTTTTTGTTCTTCTCTATAATGAGTAGAAATAATTCTTGCAATAATCGCAGAAATCAGTGTTTTACCATTTGCAGGAGGAACCCAATAAAATAATAATAATGGAGTATCTGTTTTAACTGAATTATATATTGAAACAATCGTATCTTTTTGTTCATCATATAATTTAATATTATTCGGTTTTTCATTATCCCAATAACTTGATGTAATCAGGTAATAATATCTCGAAAATAATTCATATATGTAATTATCATTTTTGTCACGAATAATAGTTTCAATTTTATTTAAAATTGTATTACATATATCAATAATATTATCATTAATAAGGTATGAACAATCTTGCATAGCCCTATAAAGACTAATAGAAGCATCTAAATATATTTCAATGGAAATAGAACTATTTTTATTTTTAATTAGGTAACAACACCAATAAATAATATTTAAAAATGCTTCATATAACTTGTTTTTTTTTAATGGATAATGTTCTTTCTCATCATCAATTTTTAATTTTTCTAAAAATTTCCGTATTTCTTTTTTATTTTTATCATTAATAAGTTTTAATAACATGAGTTCTTTTTTACTTGGTTTATTTTTTTTATTTTTGTTATCATCATTAACTATAGGTATATTGCTAAAATATGAACCTAAATTATTATCCTTAAGATATTTGTCAAATTCTAACATTAATTCTACATTTAATTTAATTTCACCATTATCATTAATATCTTGATCAAATAAATTATTTGATTCTTTCATTAAAGCTTCTACAATGGGATTATCTTCATGGTCACTATTTAAAGTTTTCCAACTTAAATCTCCCGCACTTGTATTTAATCCTAAACTTTTTGTATCTGTTGCCATATTAATTTATTATTAATTAGCAATTGGTATTTGGTTATTAATAATAAATATATTTAAAATCAATTTTTTATTTTTTTTAAAGATTTGCTAATTTTTTTAATTTTCATATATTTTAAAAAAGAAATTGTTTTTTTCTTTTTTGATATACTGTAATCATTTAATAATAATAAAATGATACTTTTATCAAGTATATATTTTTTTTTATTAGAATCAGTATCTTTAATGTTATCTTTAATGTTATCTTTAATGTTATTTTTAATATTATTTTTAATATTATTTTTAATATTATTTTTAATATTATTTTTAATGTTATTTTTAATGTTGTTTTTAATGTTATTATTAATGTTATTATTAATATTATTATTAATAATCATTTTTCTTATCATTATTTTTTTATTTAATATATGACTCATATATTATTTCATAGAAAAAAATATATTAAGTAAATATGAGTAGTTTTATTTTCAATAATTATTTAGATAAATCTAATGAAACTAATAAAAAGGTTACTGAATTTCTCGATAAAAAGGATTTATATATACCAAATATTTATAATGTATTAAATACAATACCAAGTAATAATATTATATTTTATTTTTTTATAGTATTATTGATATATGCATTTTTAAAAAATAGAGAAATAAGATTAAATGAGATATTTATATTTTTAATATGTATATTGGTAATATATCTATTAATACAAAAAGATTATGTAAAATTTTTAACTTTTACGGATGACAAGAAACTACAAATAAAATTTCTTGAAAAATTAATGTTTCAAACTAATAATTTTGAAACTGCTATTATTGGTGGAGAATCTTTGACAGAATTAAATGTTAATAGTAAAATATCATATTTATATTATGACCCAATAATTATAGAATTTTATTATAATATTAGAGATGTAATAAAATATAATATGTCATCTTTTATAGATTCTTTATTGCATACAAATAATCTATTACGACTAAGTTATCAAAGTAATATATTAAAAGAAAATTTAAAAGAAAATTATGAACAAGCTATTATTGAAAAAAAAAAATCATTAAACTCATTATCATATTTAGTATTTAGTATGCCTATAAATAATATTTTACAGAAAAAATATAAAGATTCATTAGATATATTACATACACGATTAAATGGACATATAAATAATATGGCAATTTTATTCAAAGATATTACAAGACAAAAAAACAAGGATACCTCATTTTACTTACCATCTGATACATTTGAAAAGAATAACGAAACACAACCTTTTGATAAAGATAATCGAAAAAGTTCATTAACTTATGATTTATATTAAAAATATTTATTCTTTAATAAAAAACAATTTATAATTTAATTGAATAATAATATATATATAATGGATAATATTAAATGTATTGAAAATTTATTAAATATAGAAAAAAATAAGTCAAATAATAAAATAGCATTAGCTATGATTATTGATAGTTTTTCATCAGAATTAAGTAGAGATAATATTTATTATTTATATGATAAATATATTAATGAAATTAATGAGAATAATGAAAATACATATTCTAATAAAAAAAGAAGATTAAATTAATTAGAAAATCTATTAATATTTAATAATATATTTCTTATATTATTTATTTTTTAGTAGATTTTGCATTAGGTTTAGCAGAAGCTTTAGGTTTAGTAGAAGCTTTAGGTTTAGTAGAAGCTTTAGGTTTAGTAGAAGCTTTAGGTTTAGTAGAAGCTTTAGGTTTAGTAGAAGGTTTAGTAGAAGCTTTAGGTTTAGTAGAAGCTTTAGATTTTTTATCTTTAGTAGATTTACCTCCATTTAAACTTTTAAAACTACTTTCTGTAGGATCAAATGCTTTTACACTTTCTACTGTAGGTCCACCTGTTAATATAGGTGCTGCAGCTTTAGCTAATTTAGAATTAGGAATATATTCCCCAGTTTTATTAAAAACTCTAAATGCTTTTTCACCTGTATCAGGAGCATTTGATGGACCTCTTGAATTTAATGTAGAACCCCAATCAGAACCACCTTTTAATGTTTTATTCTTTTTTGAACCACCTTGAGATAATCTTGTTAATCCAGTTTTAGTATTTTGAATTTTAATTAATGATTTGTTATAAGCACGTTTATATTCTTTAAAGAAGTTTTGTATACTTTTAGCACCTTTATTTACAATTCCATCTACAACTCTCAATGGTTGATCGCGAACATATGGGATAAGTTCACTATCTCCTCCTCCTGTTTTTGTCATACTTAATTTTGAAGCGTTTTTAGAAGTATTATATGGTGCTAAATTACCAACACCAGCGTCTAATGGTTCAATTATACCATATGGTGTTTGAATACCATTGCCACTATTTGTTGAAGCACCCTCTATAGGGTTGCCATTATAAAATTGAGAAGGCATTCCTGTTACTCCACCTTTTTTCATTTTTTTCGATTTTTTATTTTTACCTCCAGATTGAATACTGGTATTATCATTATTTGTGAGTAATGATAGAGCTTGTGTAGCCTGTGATTCAACCCCGGTAACTTCTCCACCTTTTTTCATCTTTTTCGATTTTTTATTTTTACCTCCAGATTGACCACTGGTATTATCATTATTTGTGAGAGATGATAGAGCTTGTGTAACTTGTGATTCAATCCCAGTAACTTCTCCACCTTTTTTCATCTTTTTTGATTTTTTATTTTTACCTCCAGATTGACCACTGGTATTATCATTATTTGTGAGAGATGATAGAGCTTGTGTAACTTGTGATTCAACACCAGTAACTTCTCCACCTTTTTTCATCTTTTTTGATTTTTTATTTTTACCTCCAGATTGACCACTGGTATTATCATTATTTGTGAGAGATGATAGGGCTTGTGTAACTTGTGATTCAACACCAGGAACATTACCACTATTTACTGATGCTCCATCTATAGATTTTTCATTATAAAAACGAAGAGGCATTCCTGTTACACCACCTTTTTTCATCTTTTTAGATTTTTTTGAACCACCAGCACTTGTAGAATAACTTTTACCCATATTTGTTTTTATTAATAAATTAGTATCAACTTTTAAATTTTGTGTTTTATACATATTTTTACCAGGCTGTGTTGAAATTAAAGATTTATTACCACCTTTATGAGTAACATAATCTTTACTTGGATAGCATAAACTATTGCCACTTTGAAATGGTTTAAATTGAGGATTATTATATGTTAATTCATCCGATTTTGACATTCTATATTTAATAGATATATTTTTTTTTTAGTCAAATTGAACAATAATACTAACATCATGTTTGTTAACAGTTTTAGTAGCACTAATTGACAGCTCAGTTCTTTTTCTTCTTGTTGTGTCCTCAACACCTTTCTTTTTATATAAATTTCTTAAACTATTATTCATATCATTTTCTATTACATCAAAATTATCTAAAATATAGTCCAATATATCATTTTCCAATGACCATTTAAAAAAATTTAACTGTCCAACAGTTGTAATAATTTCTTTTCCATCATGGTCAAAGAATAATATTCTTTCTCTTCTACAAAATGGGTCAAATTGTTTTTTAGAATATGCTTTTAATTGAGATTTATAATCTAAATATACAATGAAATTTTTAATTTTATCATTTAATTTTACTTGATATGTTATATTATATTTTTTACTATAGTTTGTTACAAACCAGTCTAAAATTCTTAAAGACATTTTATGTTTATTTTTACTAGTATCATTTCCATTTATAATAGGCTTAATCCTATCTAATTTTTCTTTATGTGAAAAAAAATGAATTAATGATTCCATCAGTAAATCTTTTTTTGATGAAATACTATTATTTTTATCTGTTGTACTAATGTTTAAATTATTTACATCTTTATTATTATTTAGAGTAAAAATACTCATAAGTAATTAAAATTGATAATTAGTCTTTATATTAGTTTAATATTAAACTAATTTTTAGTATAATTTTAAAAATCTTTATACATTTGATACATTTGATATTATATTTCTTTATTATAATATACAAAAATATTTATAATAATTATTGATAAAATATCATACAAATAATTTATATTTTATACATATAAAATATAAATTTTATTATTATTAGTATAATAGTAATGAATAAAATATTTTTATAATTTTTATAATTTTTTAATTTTTTAATTTTATAATTTTTTTTAATTATTATTAAATTGCTTCTGATTCTTGTATAGGAACAGGAACCATATCATTTGGATCATTTGGAGTATCCGTTGTAGTATCCGTTGTAGTATCCATTGTAGTATCCATAGCTGGTTGTTCAAGAATAGATTTTTCTTTATCTTTTTCAATATTATTAATAATAAAGCACAACTTTTTTTCGTCTAAATCATGTAGGATAACATTAATATCTTGAAAGCTAACTTTATTTCTTGTTTGTAAATACATTCCATGAACCTTATAGATAATATCTCTTATATAAAATGGAACTTTGACAATATTTTTTGAAATATGACGCTCTCTATAAATATTTAAAATATGTGTTGATATATTCATTAAATAATTTTCATAACTTAAAAATAAATGTTTGTCATATTTAAATATTGATAGATATTTTTTCAATTCTTCTGGATTTTTTCTTAGATGAAGATATCTAAATAATCGATTATTCGTATTTCCATATAATTCTTTCATTTCAATATAATTTTTTTTAATAAATTTTTGTCTTTCATAATTTTTATTCATGAATATATATCCAATAATATTTATATTATTATTATTATTATTATTAAAACTATTAATATAATTTAATAATTCTTCTTTATTCATTTTAACATAGTTTTTATTATCAATAGAATCAATTTCACAATTATTAACTAAATCAATTGTATTTATATGAAGAATATAATTATTTTCTATTTTCAAAATATTATTTTCTTTGTGACCCATTAAAAATGAGTAACAATAATTTGTGTTATATTTAATTAATGAATTCTTATCAAATAATTCATCAAACATTTCTCCAAAACTTTTATTACTTATCCATGTTGCTTTATGTGCATCAATCATTTTTTTTGTTGAAATATGCCATTCATTATTATAGCAATATAGTCGCACCAATGTTCCTTCATAAATAGGTTGTGTAATTATATCTGTATCAATTAAATTTTCATTTAAATTATCTTCTTCTAAACATTTATCAAATGTGTAGCATACAATTTTCAATGTGTTTTTATCAATAATAACACCGTTAAAAAATCGTACAAGTTCATTTTCTATATTCGAATTTTTATCATTATAGATTATAGCTAAATTATTAAAATCTTTATCTTCTTTTGTCTTTAATTTATATAAATCTCCATGAATAAAATCTTTTAAAGATTCATATGTTGAGATATTATTTTCCTTTAAAAATGTGTAATATTTGTTTATGCTGCTCATATTACAATTAAATTGTTGTTTATATTTTAAGTAATATTATTATTCAATTTTTTAAAAAATTTTAAAAAATAATTTTGTGGTTTAAAATATATTATTTTTTATATATAATATATCATATTATATTATGACTGATAATATAAAAGTTATTAATTTTAATAAAAATATAAATCATAATATTAACAATATTAATAATAACATTAATAGTAATATTAATGATGACATTAATATTAATAATGAAATAATATTTAATAATAATGAGCATGTAAATGATAATTTTTTAAATAATAATAATGGAAACATTGTCATTGAAGAAAATATAGCTTTAGAAAATAAAAATCTGGTTTATAAAGATGATACAATTTATTTACAAGAATTGGAAAATCAGTTATTATCAAATTATCCTGTAACTAATCAAAGTTCAAAATATATCATTGAACAAGTTCAAATAAAAGCAAAAGATATAATAGATTTAAAAAATAAAGGTATAGAAAGATATAATTTATTAAATAAAAATATAGAATATAAAAAAAAATTAGACATAATTAATAATAATTTTAGTGATAGTTGGATTATACCAGTTGTTTGTGACAAACATATAATATTTACAAATATTATAGAAAAAGATATAAATGAAAATAATGAAATAAATAATCAGCGAATATTAACTCAATTAAAAGAAGATCCAGATGGATACACAGAAATAGAACAAAAAGAATTAATGCAAAAAATAAAAGAAAATAATCTTAATTTTGAAGAACAAAAAATTACTATTACTGAGTATGAAGAAATTAATGCAAAAATGTACAAATCTTTTATAATTCATAATAATTTAAAAAAAGGATATATAATTCATCCTAAAACACCGTTTAATGTTTTACGTTATACAGATTTAAAAAATAATAATTGGAATACACATAGAGTTTTAGATGATATAAATACACCTGTTAATGTTTATAACGAAGATGGGAAAATAATAGGGTTAGAAAATAATTTATTAATTCGTAGTGAAGAGCAAAATATATATGGATTTCTAAAATTAAAAGAAGGTAATAAAAATATATTAAAAGATTATAAAAATATTTTGTATGAAAAAAAATACAATAATCATTTGTATAAAGTTTTATATAATAAAAAAACAATAAATAAAATTACACAAACCCAAAATAATCTAATTCATATAAAAATAACAGATCATGAAATACTTGATGACTCTATTATATATTTAAGTAAAACAAATTGTTATCCAAGTATAGATGGTTATTATAACATAAATCAAAATAGTAAAATAATAGACAAAGATACTATTGAAATTTCAAGTAATAAAAAATTAAAATTCGAAGGGAATAATGGATATTTATTTATATTATCAAAAATAAAGTATGATTATTATAATATTGACAATGACCTAAATTTTAATTTTTTACATTCAACATATGATGATAAAAAGGAAGATGATAATAATAATAAGTTATATATTTTCGAAGATATAGAAATTAATAAAAGTAAATATATTAATATATTAAATAAAATTTTACCAACTATTAATGATATAATTAAATCTGAAAAAGAAAATTTAGAAAAATGTTTTTATCTTGACGATGTTATAAAAATATTAGATAAATATTATGTCAGTATAAAAGATATACATCAATCACATTTTGATTTAATAATGAAATATATGGATAAAAATATAAAATCGATATCAAATATATTCAATAATAATAAAAAATATGAAACAATTAATTATTTTTACGAAAATAAACAATATTTAAAAGAAAATAATTATTATTTAAATGATGATTATTTGTTAAATAAAGAAGTTATAAAACATTATGGTGAATATCCATATAAAAATAAATCATTTGATTCAATAAAACAAAGATATAATTGGTTAGAAAATAAGGATGATTATGGAGTATTATTTATAAAATTATTGAATTTACAAAATCATGAAAATGATAAAATCCAATTAAAATATATTGAAAATAAATTAAAAGAATTAAAGACAAATATAATTGTTATTAAAAATGAATTATCAAAAGATAATGGAAAAAGCAAATGTCATATTTATAGATATAGCGGTATAAAAATTAATTCATTAGATATAGATAAAAAGATAAATAATGAATATTATTTATTAGATACTATATTATATCAATGGATAGACAATAATTTCGAATTAGTAAATAATATTGAAAATGAAGATTTATTATTATTAGATAATTTAGAATTATGGAAATTCAATGATAAAAATAAAATATGGGAATTTACAAAAGAATATTCAAAGTATAATAAAATAAAATATTTATGCGAATTTAATAATCTTGATATAAATGACATTGATTTAGATTCATTAGATTGTATTTATAGAAAGAATTTTGGATGCTATTCTAGAATAAGTACAAGATATAATAATAAATTAACAGAATTAGAAGATGTATATACAAGATTTAATAATTTACATACATCTATTAAAAATGATATTAAAAAAGATGAAATTAAAAAAAACATTAAACAATGTGTAAATAAATATATATTAATAGATAATAAAAATAATAAAAAATTACACATAAATGTTAATATTAAAAGTTTTAATTCATCAATACCTGTAGATATATTAATACGAAACATATTTAAATTAGATAATATAACATTAAGAGAACATTATTTATATCAATTAATAGATAAAGATTGTATATTAATTGATAAAAACTTGTATTCAAAAAAATATAAAAAAAGTATATTATGTGGTCATTATTATTATTTAAAAAAAATATATTATTCAGATAATGATAATTTAAGACAAAAATTTATTGATATAATAGTATCCATATTTAGTGATCAAGGAGAAGCTGAACTTAATAATCATATTTGTAATAATTGTGGTGAAAAAATATTGAACAATGAATATGATGAGATAGAAGGATATGCTGCGAGTGGTGCATTAAAAAGTAGTCGTGAACAATGGGTTAAAGAAAAGTCATTTGAAATGACTAAAGAAACATTAGATGAATATTTAGAAGATGCTAAAATAATAGATTGTAATGACGATAAATTTAATGAATTATTATTAAAAAATGGATTATCAATTGATAATTTAGAAAAAGCAATTTATTTATGTAATTTTATAACAAAAACATTATATCCAAAAATAGGTGTTACGTTATCAAATGGTGTATTAATCAATAATATAATTGAAATAATACAAAAGATAAATATTATAATACCATTTCAAATGTTTAAAAATAAAGAAAAAGATAAATTACAAAGGTCTGGTATATCATTACTTCGAATAAAAAAAATGGAAGAGAAGGAATATTTCGAAGAAAGATATAAAACATATTATGAAATTAAAAAACAAGCAGCTATATGCAGTAGAATATTAATAAGTATTCAAGTTAATATTCCTAATTTAGTTATATCCAAGAAAACTACAACTTGTCAATTTAATAGTTTTAATGAAAAGGAGGGTATTGAATTCTTTGCTTGTATAATGAAAGAAATTAATAAAACAATGACTATTGATAAAGAAAATATTTTAGAAACATATATTAATTTTATAAAAGAATATTATGATGAATTTAAGTCATATTATTATATCAAAGATTTATTAAAAGAAAAGAAGAAATACTTATTATCTCTTAAAAAAGATAAAATATATAATAAAATTGAAAATAAAGATATAAATATAACATTTAAGAATGAACCAAAAAAAGTAGAGAAAAACGTATATAAAAATTTAAAAAATATAAAAAAATACCAAGAGTATTTTGATTTATATACAAATGTAAAAACGAGAAATTTATATGTTACTTTAAAAATAAAAGAAATTATAAATGATATAATAGGGAGGGCACCATTGGGTGACAAATTAGGTGGAATAATAGAACGTTCCGCATGTAGTCAGGATGTAAGTACATATATAGATTTTTATCAATATTTTGAAATATTTAACCCTAATACAGAAATATTTGAATATATAGATGAATCAAAAAAATTAAATGAAATATTAGATACAAAACTGAAAAATTATTGTTATCATAGATTCAAACTTTATGATGAAAATAAATTTAATGGAGTTAATAATACTACTGTAGTGTATAATGGAATTAATACAACAGATAAATTTAAAAAATCAATATTTATTAATTATGTTAATGAAGGAGAATACAAAGGTACACCTCGTGATTTAGTGAAAGGATATGGTGGTATAAAAGATGTAAAAACAGGTAAATCATTAGATGAAATTGAAAAAGAAGAATATACAATTGATGAATTAAATGATTTATTAAAATCAATTGAGCAAAATAATTTAAAATTTATTAAAAATATTAATCGTGATAAAAAGGATATTAACAATGAAGAAAAATTCGATGATGAATTTATAAATAAATTAAAAAAAGATTCAATAAACGGTATTAAAATACAAATTAATTTATTAGTTAGTAATTTAGTTAATATGCTAGGAAAGAACAAAGATTATGAGAATAAATTATATAATATTATAGCTAATATTAAGAATCATGTTATTAATACTGATTCAAATAATACAATAAAAGAAAGAATAAATGAAGAAAACGCAATGAATAATAATAAATTAAGTTATTATAAAAAAATTTATCAAAAAATAAGTAAATATTTATCAATTGTTAAAAATAGTTTTGAATTTGATAGAGAAAGAAATTTAATGGTAGTCGATAATCCTAATAAAAAATCAGAAATGATGGCGAAAATAATAGATGAAAATACAAAATTAGATACTTTATTATTACCAGAAATAAGTAAAAACTTTAAAAAAATAGAAATGAAATATGAATTAAATAAAATAAATTCAATATATGGTATTAGAAATACAAATAATAAAGAAGGTAATAAAACAATAAAATATAGTAACTTTACACCAAAAGATGCTTCTATATTAATTGAATATATTGTATATGAACAATTAAATTTATTATTTGAACATGCAAATGATTCAGCAAATGGAATGAAATTAGCTGAAAAAACAGTTAAAAATAAATATGTGGCCCAATTTATTGATATTATATTCGATGAAATAAATGAAGAATATGAATTATTTGATATATGTAATAAAAATAATGAATTTGAACATTTGGATGCGAGATTTTATAATGCATATCAATTAAAAATAATAACTTCAGATGAAAAATATGAAATTAAAGACTTTTTAAAAACAATTGCGGATTCAAGAGGTGAATCATTGGATTCTTCTTATAATACACTTGAAGATGATATTAAAATATCAAATGAGAAAAAAGATATTGAAGATTCTATTAATGATAAAGAAAAATTTGATAAAATAAAACAAGATTTTGTAGAAAATATAAACGATGATATAGATTTATTAACATTAAAACAAATAAAGGACAGAATAGATTATGAAGATGGAGAAAATGAAGAAAATGAAGATTTTGAAATAGATGATGAAAATTTTGAAATAGATTATGAAAATTTTGAAATAGAAGAATAATTTCAAATAAATTATGTTGAATAAATTATTTTATTTTTAATAAATAAAATAATTTTAAAAAATCATATTAAAATTATATATAAAGATTATTTAACAATAAATAATGACAATATGGATTATAATTTAAAATTTCACTATGACAAAGACTTACCAAAAGCAACAATATTAAAGCAACAATACTTAATTAATCAAGTTAAACATCTTCAAACGATACCTCAAAATGCTCAAAAATCACCCGCATGGTATGAAATGAGGTTATCAATGTTATCTGCAAGTGATTGGGGAACAATTTTAGGTGTAAATAGTTATGCAAATGCCAATTCGGTATTATTAAAGAAATGTGGAGAAGAATCATATTTCCCAAAAGTTGCGATGGATGCAATGGCATGGGGAAATAAATACGAAGATGTGGCAATTTCTATTTATGAGTATAGAAACAATAAAAAAATTATTGAATTTGGATGTATTCGACATCCATCTATTCATCATTTAGGGGCATCACCTGATGGAATTACGGAAGATGGTGTCATGTTAGAAATTAAGTGTCCTGTAAGTAGAAAAATAACAGGAATACCTCCAAAATATTATTGGTGTCAAGTTCAAGGACAATTAGAAGTATGTGAATTAGATAGATGTGATTTTCTGGAATGCAAATTTAAAGAATATGATGATGAAGAAGAATATTTAGAAGATAATTATAATGATAATTACGATTTTAATGAATTTGGATATGAGAAAGGTGTTATTGCTGAATTCTATATTACAAATGAAAAAAAATATATATATTTTTATAGTCCAGTAAATATTATTGGTGATAAATTACAAGAATGGAAAAAATCTATTCAAGAAGAACATGAAATATTAGATGGTCGACCACAAGATAATATTATATTATCATCATTTGATTACTGGTATTTAGAAGAAATATCATGTATTCCAATATTTAGAAATCAAGAATGGTTTAATGAAGCAAAAGAGCAATTGACTGATTTTTGGGAAGAAGTATTATATTATAGAGAAATGGGTTTAGAATTTTTAAAAGAAGAATTAAATATTCAAAAAGAAGAAAAAAAGAAAATCCGCGAAGATAAGAGAGAATTTTTAAAAGAAGAATTAAATATTCAAAAAGAAGAAAAAAAGAAAATCCGAGAAGATAAGAGACTACTAAAAAAGAAGGAATCAGATACAAAAAAACAAAAAAAGATTAAAGATTATATTAATTTGAACGATTCAAATGAAAATGATGATAAAAAGGATGATAAAAAGGATGATAAAAAGGATGATAAAAAGGATGATAAAAAAGATGATATAGAAACATCTAATACAGAAACATCTAATACAGACAGTAGTGTAGAATTTGATGATAATG
>Ga0209054_1001072_pt1 | contig 16044 bp, 9 predicted proteins | sample SaaInlV_DNA_200m_FD_184689 | JGI IMG/M metagenome (GOLD analysis project Ga0209054, IMG submission 184689) | Marine microbial communities from expanding oxygen minimum zones in the Saanich Inlet - SI075_LV_DNA_200m (SPAdes) (version 2) | ecosystem: Environmental > Aquatic > Marine > Unclassified ... | reverse complement strand
GTGTTCCCGCTATCTGGTCAAAAATAGTCATCACCTGTTCAATGGCCTGCTCAATAGGGAGCCGGAGTGTATCATGCAGTGAGAATCGAATCTGCTCTTCCAGATGTTTGCGCTGTGCCTCACTGGGGGCCGACTCAAACAGGCCGTCGGTAAAGAGGGCTATGCGTTCACCGGGGTGTAGCGTCAAAGTGGTTGAGGCGTACTCTACATTGGCAATCAGACCTGGTAGTACACCGCCTACATGCACGGTTTGAATACCGTGTTTTGATATTTTCAAGGGTGTGGGATGTCCTGCGCAGGCAATCGATATCTGTCCCTGTTCAGACAGCGTTACAGCGACAGAGGTGAGGGTGATCTGTGACAGAAGCTCATCCTCCAGTGCAGCCTCGGAGAGGGCATCCAGTAGTGGCCCCGGGTGGTGCTTGAGTGCGATGGTCTGCATCAACCCCCGTAGCAGCCCTCCATAGGCGTAGGCGAAAAATTTTGCCGTATCATCATGCCCCATAATGTCGGTTAGGGTGATCAGAGTTTGTGAGGGGCTGCTTTGGTAGAGCAGTAGGTCGCCACCACCAATCCCAGTATTACGGCTGGCTGTAGCCAACTTCCAGCCATGCAGTTGTGGAGGTAGTTTTGGGTGAAGTGTAGCAGTGATGCGCTGATTGATGCGGTCTGATAGTTGACGTACGATCTGTCGGTTGCGCCCCAGAACCCGCTGTATGGTGTGTGTAAGCTGCTCTTTGGTAACCGGCTTATGGATGAAATCATCAATCCCCAGGCTGCTGGCCTGATTCTCAACTTTCTCCTCTTCAGAGGAGGTCAGAAATACAAAGGGCATTAGAGAGACGTCGGGATCTTCCAGTAGCTGTTTGCGCAGCTCCAACCCCCCCATCTGTGGCATACTGATATCAGAGAGAATCAGATCAATGGGGTAGAGGGGGAGCAGTGTGAGTGCCTCAATACCACTGTTGCAGCAGAGTACCTCAAACTGCCCCTCAAGATAGAGCTGATAGAGTTCGCATAGTGCCTTGTCATCCTCAACGATCAACACCGTGGGCAGCTGTTTTGAGACCTCTTCCTTCCAGTGCAGGTGGAGGCGGTTTAATCCGCTGGTGCTCTCTGTGGTGTAGTGGAAGGTTTCACAAAGTGTGTGTAGCAGTGAAATGCCACGCCCCGAGATGGCCTCCAGTGGATCAGGATTAGCAACGATGGGTGCAGTGGGAATGGTTGGATCCCATACCCCTTCATCGTCGACCAACTCCAGCCACCAGCCGGCATCATCTTTTCCAAAACGCAGTTGGATGGTGTTGCTGACAGGCTGGTTGTGTTTTACCAGGTTGGTGGCGGCCTCTGCAAAACAGAGCCGGATATTGTTAATTAATGCGGGCTGAAAGAGGGTGGCCTGAAGAGTCTGCTGCAACAGATGGCGTAGCTTTCGTACCCCCTCTAGTGAGGTTTCTTGTTCATGCTCCAGTAGTAGTCGTTCCATCGGTACGCTCCTTAAGATACTGTTTAACTTCTTCTATAGAGTGCTCTGCCAGTAGCACCAACCCTTCCATTGCCTGCTCTATGATCGTAATATTCCCCTCTTTTGCGGATAGCTCGATCTCCCGTGCAACCGCCTGTAGACGAACAATGCCGAAACTGCCAGAGCTGCTCTTGAGGGCATGAGCCTCATCTCCCAATGCTTGCCATGCTTGTTGCTGATACAGTTCAACCATTTTTGGAATACGCTCTTCTGTCTCAACAAAGTAGATACCCAAAATCCTTGGCAGAGCGTTCCATGAGGTGTCTGCAGCCAACCTCTCCATAACCTCAATCTCCAGCAGTTCACTGCTCTGCGCTGTACGCTCTGCTTCAGTGGTGCTCTCCTGCCACTGTTGTAGGCAGCTGTAGAACTGTTGGGTGTTGAGTGGTTTGCTCAGATAGTCGTTCATTCCTGCGGCGAGGCAGCGCTCCCGGTCATCTGCAAAGGCGTTGGCGGTCATTGCAATGATCGGGGTGCTCTGGTTGGGTGAGTGGCCTCTGCGCAGCTGTCGGGTCGCCTCCAACCCGTCCATTATCGGCATTGCTAGATCCATTAAAATTAGATTGTAGGACTGTTTTGATGCGGCCTTCAACGCCTCTTGACCATTGTTGGCACAGCTCACTGAGTAGTTCCGTTTCTTCAGTAGTGCCATGACCACAGCCTGATTAGCGGGACTATCTTCAACCAGCAGAATCTCTATCTGACCATTTTTTTCTGAGGTTATTGGCTGATGCGTAATGGTCTCTGAAACCGGGGGCAGATGTAGGTTGGGTTGGTCGATATTTCCGCTTAACAGGTTGTTAATACTCCCCAGAGAGAGTGGTTTGCGCAGGAGGCCATCGAGCTGCTCCCGTGGCAAGGTATCGCTGTGTTGTTGCTGAAGGGTGATGAGAGCAACACGCTGCCACTTTGAGGGCATGCTAACTGGGTCGTCAACTAGATTGTCGATTGTGTCGAGCAGTATCAGAGATTGCTCTGCTTTGGACAGTGGTGGTTCCTCTCTCAGAGAACAGCTGACTATAGGGGCCTGTAGCAGGGCAAACTGCTCCTCCAACCCTTTGCGGAGGAGGGGGTTATCTGAGATGAGACAGAGTTGTGGGAGCTGTTGGGCAGGAGGTAGGGGGCTTAGAGAACCCTCCCCCTGCAAGGGGAGTGAGATCCGGAACAGGCTGCCATCCCCCTCATGGCTCTGCAGGGTAATTTCACCACCCATTAGGTCTACCAGCCGTTGGACAATGGTTAATCCCAGTCCTGACCCCATATACTGGCGGTTATCTCCGCTATCTACCTGAATGAATTCGGAGAAGATCTGCTGCTGTTGTGACTCGGAGATACCGATCCCGCTATCTTCTACCTCAATCACTATCCTCTGTGGTGAATCGGGTAGTAGGCGCAGAATCACCCCCCCTTGGTCGGTAAATTTAATTGCATTGTTGAGCAGGTTAATCAATATTTGGCGGATACGTACCGCATCGCCCAGATAACGGCTATGAAGGTGGGGGGAGAGTACGGTGACCACCTCAATCCCCTTGTTGTGTCCTTGTGTGGCCAACAGTTCTACAACATCTTCAAGATGCTCAGCCAGGTTGAACCACTCCTCTTCAATCTTCATCTGTCCTGATTCGATCTTGCTGAAGTCGAGAATATCGTTGATCAGCATCATCAATGTATTGCCCCCCTCACTGGCAATGTGGGCCAGCTCCTGTTGCTCTGGGGTGAGCCCGGAGGATTTTAAAATTTCATTCATGGTGAGGATAGCGTTGAGTGGAGAGCGGATCTCATGACTCATGGTGGCAAGGAATCGGCTCTTTGACTCACTGGCGTGTTCTGCCTCAAGGCGGGCCATCTTGAGTGACTCCTCAATCTGTTTCTGCTCACTGATATCCATAAAGTGGGCAATATAGTGGGTGACTTCAGTCCCATTCCCTTTGACTGCGCTGATGCTGATGTATTCAGGAAAGATCTCTCCATTTTTTTTACGGTTGTAGATCTCACCGCTCCAGCTCCCCTGTTGGTGGATGGTACTCCACATCTCTCGGTAAAATTCGGCGGACTGTCTGCCGGAGGAGATCAGCCGTGGGGTCTCTCCAATCGCCTCTTCAGCACTGTATCCAGTGATTTCTGTGAAGGCTCGGTTGACTTTGAGAATACGATTGTCAGTATCCGTGATGATAATCGCCTCATTGCTGTCAAAGGTATGGGCGGCGAGCTCAAGCTCTGCATTTCTGATCCGCTGCTCTGTTAAATCGTGGATAAAGGCGGTGTACATCGGACTACTGTCGGTCTGGATCGGGGAGATAGAGAATTCAACGGTAAGTGGGGCTCTGTTGCGTGGTGTGGCCAGCAGCTCCCTGTGTTGCGCCTCTCCCATGTGGACTTGGATAAACTTTACAATATCGTGACACTCTTCATTGGCCTCACTGTCTCCCATAATCAGGTCTGATATTTTTAGAGATTGCTGTGCCTCTGACGGCCAGCCAAAGAGAGTTTCTGCGACATGGTTCCACTCCTCAACCGAGCCATCGGAATTGAAGGTGATGATCGCATCCTGTGATGCAGAGAGGATGGCGCGATTGATCTTCTCATTTTTACGGGCAATTGAGGTGAGTCGTTTCTGCTCCTTTAAACTCAGGCGGTTTTGCTGGTGAGATTCGGCAAGACGCTTTGACATCTGGTTAAAGGCGATAGTGACCTTTCTCAGATCATGATCACTATGGAGTTCAATCTGATGTCCAGCCCCTTTTTCTGTGATGGTCTCTACCGCCCTCTGCAGGTACTGAAGCTGTCGTGTGAGATAGCTGCCCAGTAGCAGTGCAAATAGGGCGGCTAGAGCAGTCTGTATCAGTGTCATGGTGATCCACCGATTCTGTACCTGATGGGCCATCTCACTCATGTAGTGGAAACTGATTCCCAGCTCCAGGCTCCCCAGATTAATGCCACTGACGATGATGGGAGAGTGAATCTCAATACTCTGATCTTTATCGCTATGCTGATTGGTTGAGAACTCCTCCTCGCTCTCTGCCAGAACCCCCTCCATGTCACTGATGCGAATATAGGCAATATCACTGTTCTGTATCAGCTGATTGACCATCTGTTGAAGCTTGTGGCTGTCACGCAGTTGCAGTGCCTCTTTGTCGATGGCATCGAGGATATGTTGATTAGTGACAGTAGCTTCATGTTCAAGGTGATCGCGATTGGAGTGAGATAGAAATTGGATGGTGGTGTAGTTAAAAACCACCATCAGCAGTACTTCAATCAGGATAATTCCCAAGACAATTTTTAGTCGAAAACTCATAGGATTTCTCTTTACTGTGTTGATGATTAAGTCTCTGTTTATCATGTGGCAAACACCATTACAAATTATCTACGGTTTATGTCGCCAGTGAGAGCAAGCGACTCTGTTTAATCCACTGCCCAAGCCGCTCTGCAGTACGGGGTAAAAGGGGCGTGATTCGTCTCACTTCACGTAACAGCTCACTGCGCAGAGAGGGGTTGTCTCGGTCATTCAGCAGCGTACCGCTCAGTGTTGCCCCCCCTGCTTTTAGCTGCTCGGTGGTATGCTCTATGGAGGCGGCTGTGGTGACTCCGCAGAGTATGGTTAACAGGGTGGATTCACAGGCCGCACAGATTCGCTCAGTGGGGATGTTGTTACTGTTGGCGGCGTTGAACGGGATGGTGTCAATGATGACCAGCTCATACTCCTCCAGCCACTGCTGGATTACCGTCTCCAGTACTCCCGGTTTGCGTAGCTTGAGAATTGTCTCCCGGCGTTTGGGTGCAACCACCCCCATCACGGTAGCATCGCCGTTACCAATGTTGATCAGCTGAGGTGGAGAGAGCAGCTCCGTGGTTGAGGTATCGTCATCAAATAGCGTTTGTAGTGTCGGGTTTTGCAGGTTCAGGTCGACCAGCAGTGTGCGGTGGCCTGCCAGCAGGTGGCGCTGGGTCAGTGCGAGGGCTAGGGTACTGACTCCTTCACCAGGGTTGGTTGAGGTGATTGCGATAGAGCGCTTGTTACCATTCAGGGTGTGGTAGAAGATACTCTCAATCTCCATATGTTGTGAAGGGATAATCTCTCTCTTTTTCATGGTATTACAGTGCCTCATAACCAGCCAAGTAGTGATCCCAGTGAGACAATATCGGTAATGTCCCCCAGTGCGTTTCTGAACTGCGCCAGTAGACTCTCTCCTCGGTCGGGCACATAGATGGTGTCACCTGCGCGCAGTACCGGAATACGGCTGATATCAGCATCACGGTTGAAGTCGGTTAGGTTAAAACTGCGTGACTGCCCCTTACAGCAGGAGTGGTTGACCACTACAATGTTCTCCAGATAAGCGTTCTCCTTGGGACCTCCCGCCTCGGCCAGCAGATCTAGTAACATCATTGAGTCATTAAAACGGTAGCGTCCTGGGGTGTGGACGGCCCCCATCACTCGCACCATCTTCTGTTGTTGCTGATCGAGCCAGATGCGCTCCTTTTCTGGAATGTAGATGGTGTCACCCATTTTTACTTCTGGTAGCAGGTGCTCATCTCCGGTCTCAAAATAGAGGGCAAGGTTGAGCTTGCTGACTTGGGCATGGATGCCGTTGCGGTGGCTGATACGGATATTATGCAGGTCGGCATCCTTGGTTGGACCATCGGCAGCGGAGAGGATGTCGAGAAAGTTGAGCCGGTCAGTGAACATGTAGCGACCGGGTGCACCGACCTGACCGAAGATGTAGATTGACTTTTCGGAAGATTGTCGTACCCACTGTGATTTGTTGTCACTGGGGTCTTGGGGGAGGTCGTGAACCCGAATAGTGGAACCAGCGCGGATTTTTGGCAGCTGCTGTTCATTTTGCCCCTGCTCAATAAAGGCATCGAGATTAAACAGGGTGGTCTGGTTGTTGCCGCTCTCATCTGGGGTCACAATCTCGATATTGGCGGTATCGGCACGTGCACGGGGGCCACCCACATGGGCCAGCAGGTCGAGCAGAGACATCTCGTCAGACCACTCGACCCGGTCGGGGCGTGCCACTTCGCCAATCACCCGAACTGCCCGGCTGGGGGCAATTTTGAGCCAGGATTTCTCGTTCATATTGGTCTTTTCGGGGACGAAGATGGCATCACCCGCCTTAATCTCAGGCAGGCCGCTGGGTACTGTCCCCTCGGTGTAGCCCGCCAGATCAAAGGGATGAATGGTGCCATCCCCCTTGATGATGCGGATCTGGCGTGACTCAGCAAAGCGGGTTGGGCCACCGGCGTTGGCGAGAATATCCATAAAGGTGGCCCCGCTCTTGTTTTCATAGGCCCCTGGATCGGCCACCTCTCCCATCACGTAGACAATATTGGCACCGGCCTTGATCTCCTCCTCCTGTTTGGGGACAAAGATGGTGGCCCCCTCAATTACTGTGGGTAGTAGGGCCATATCCCCAGAGTCGAGGTAGCGTTTGAGATTGAATAGGGCGGGGTTCCCCTCGCTGATGATGCGGATCTGTTCGACTCCAGCATAACGGGTTACGCCACCAGCACGCATCAGCAGATCAACCAGATCCATTTCTGGCTTATAGGAGAAGCTGCCGGGGCTGTTGACCTCACCAAACACCTTGACCCCCTTGCGGTTCTCACCGGCATCCCCAGATAGAGCCAGTTTGGAAGGGTCAAAATCGACCTCGACATTGCCGATCATTGGAGAGGCGGGGATAAACAGGGTATCCAGTGACTGGAGTTGCGGCAGCAGTGCTGGGTCTCCATGGTCAAGATACTGCTTGTAGTTGAATGGAGTGTTGCTGTTGCCACGACGCAGCTGCAGTTGGTTGAGTTGAGCACCGGCCCGTAGCCCGCCAGCCTGATGCAGTGCCATCTGGATGGTGCCGTTGGCGGGGAGGGTGACCTCACCGGGAGTCTCAACATAGCCGAGTACATTGATTAGCTGTTGACGCTTCTCTACATAGACCTTGAGATTGAGAAGGTCACGAAAAATCTGTTGCAGTGATTGGTGGATATTGGCCTCCATCGTGGCCTCATCCAGACCAACTACCTTCAGTGCGCCCACCTCTGGCAGGATAATCTCCCCCTGTCGATTAACCGCATAGCTTCTGTCTAGCGACTCCTCGCCAGGTAGAGAGACCCTGACCAGGTCCCCAACCTGTACCTGATAGGGTACTGCGAGCACAAAGAAGGGGAACAGCAACAGATAGAGAAAGGCGATGAGGTGAAAGATCTGATCTCGGTTCACTGTAATTTCCTCCATTCAGCCAGTGTTGGAGTCGGGGCCTCCAGCAGCTCGATGGTGACTCTGCGGTTGACCAGTTGCCCCTCTGCAGTGTGGTCATGGAATAGCGGGTCTGAGGCATCGACTGTATCGATCTGAATCCGTTTGGGCGATAGCCCCATCACCTGCAGATAACGCCCTACCTGTTCAGCGCGTTGCAAGGCGATGCTCTCTTCTTCTATTGTCTCACTGCTATCGGCATGACCAATAATGCGCAAACGGAAGCCGTGATTTTCTCGCAGCAGCGCAGCAGCCTCAGCCAGATGAGCGATATATTTGGGGTTAAGGGCGGGGGAGCCGCTGGCAAACTGATTATCACGATTGAGCAGGTCGGTGATCTGTCTCCCCAATGCTCCGGGGGGATCGCTACCCTCGTTCATGGGGACCACACAGAGGTCGTTGCCCTTGATGTAATCCAGTTGTCGTTCAAGGCGGTTGAGTAGCTGGCGCTGAATGAGCAGATCATTAGCGGCATCATAGTAGAGTCCCCCCGCCAGTTCACGCAGGATACGGTGCTGCCTTTTTTCTGCCTGCACCACGGTAGCGGGGAAGCAGAGTTCAGCACCATCGAGTACCAGCAGATTGAGTTGCTGATCGAGCAGTTCTAGGTCAAAGCGCATCCCGTGTTTAGGCTCCAGTGGTTGGTCCGCCTCTACTGGAATCAGGGTGCCAGGATCAAACTCTGCCATACCGCCGTACCCCTCAGGGGGCCAGTAGACACAGCCTGAGAGGGCTAAGTTGCAGCCGATGAGTAGTGGAAGAATCCGTGCTTTTTTCATGATGGGAATACCGTGTCCAGTTTTTCAGTACCCCTCATGGTGACTGGAATGGCGCTATCGATACGTAGTAGCTCAATCAGCTCTCGTGGTTGGCCATCTACCTCAACCAGCTTCAGGGTGCGATTCCCGGCCTTGACCCGCTTGTACATAAAGACAATGGCACCGATACCGGATGAGTCCAGAAAGGTCACCTCTCCTAGATCAAGGGTGACCTCCTGAATGGTTTTGTCTTCGGTAATGGTCTCCAGGTCAGGACGTATCTGATTGCTCCCCAGGGCATCAAGTTCGCCGGATAGTTTGATGACAAGGGTTTTATCACTCTCTTCAATACGTTCTAGCTTCATGGGTATCTCCTGTTTGTATACGGGTTCACAGGGGATATTGCATAAGGTGTGCCGTTGCTTGAAAGGTTTGTATAAACAGTTGGTTATCTGTTTTTTGTGTAACTTCTCAAAAAGCCCATGCAGACAAGCCTAAATTTGTACAAAAAGTGCTTGACAGGGTTTTTCGAAAAATTCGATCAGCTTCACGTTTATTGAGGTGCTCTGCAAAAAACACCTCTCAGACTTCCATAATAGGCTTGTAACCCAGCGCTATAATAGTGGTCGCCTCCCGGCTTGTCAGGCTCCGACAAAACCCCGCATATCGCCACTCAGAGGCAAAAATTGGGGTTGAAAAACTGATGGTATGATCTGTCTGTGACAACAGTTTGAGCAGACAGGTGTAGCATTGAATTCGAACACATCCCCATTGGAGAGACCACCGAAAGAGGTTGCAACAGCACCGCTCGAGCCTGCCTGGCTCTGTTCCCTGCATCATGAATGCACGACAGGTCGTGAACTCATGATTCCTGCTTCCAAAATCCTCTCCTCCATTCCAGAGCAGGAAAAGAGCTCGACCGTTCTGTTACTTGTCTCGATCATCGAGCAGCAACAGCAAACCACTGAGTTGCAACAACAGGAGATTCTGCTGCTCAAAGAGAAAGTAGAGACGCTGGAGGCAGAGGTACGGCGACTCAAGAAACTACCCCCTAAACCGAAGATCAAATCCAACCTCCCCAAAGATGATGATGGCTCATCGGATGAGGATAGTAATGATAACTCCGGTGATGATGCAGATGGAAACAGTGATGACACCAAGCAAAAACAGCCCAAACCCAGAAAGGATCAAAAAAAACTACACATCCACAAAACGAAAGTGGTTGACCCTCAGGATCTTCCTGCAGGTTCCAGATTGCTGGGCTATCAGGACTACACCATCCAAGAGTTGACCATTGAGCCATACAACACCCTCTATCGGCTGGCGCGCTATCGTACTCCGAACGGTGAGATCAGGATAGGGACATTGCCAGAAGAGATGAAGGGGAGCCATTTTGGAGTCACCCTCAGAAGCTATATCCTCTATCAGCACTACCATCAGCGAGTTACCCAACCCCTCATTTACAAATATCTGCAAGAGCTGGGTATCCAGATCTCCAAGGGGCAGATCAGCAACCTGCTGATTGAAGGAAAAGAGGGGCTACACCTGGAGAAGGATGAACTACTTACAGCAGGCATCAACCACAGCAGCTATATCCAAGCTGATGACACCGGAGCACGTCATGATGGAAAAAATGGTTACTGCACCCATATTGGAAATGATGCCTTTGCCTGGTTCGCCAGTACCAACAGCAAGAGCCGAATCAACTTTCTGAAGTTATTACGAGGAGCCTCGGCTCACTACAGACTCAATGAGACTGCTTATGGATATATGGCATCTCAAGGGCTACCCAAGGAAGAGTTAAGGCGAGTCAAAGAGAGCTTTATTTTGCTCTTTGAGGAGGATGAGCAGTGGAGTCACCACCTGCAACAGCTTGGAATCAAAAATAAGCGCCATATCCGTATTGCTACTGAAGGGGCGCTGCTGGGTTCCTTGAGCAGCTCCGGGTTTCCTCCAGAGCTTGTTGTGCTGAGTGATGATGCGGGACAATTCAATATCCTTAACCACGCCTTGTGTTGGATTCATGCCAACCGACTCTTTCAGAAGATTATCCCGCTCAATGATGATCACGCCAATGCGCTGGAGTGGGTACATCGCTGGATCTGGGGGCTGTATGCGGATCTGCAACGCTATAAAAAGAACCCCAATGAGAGCACAAAAGAGGCGATTGAGTCGGGTTATGATGCACTTTGTCAGACAGAGTCCACCTTTGCTACCCTCAATCAGGCACTCAAACGGCTTGCAAAGAACAAAGAAGAGCTACTGCTGGTACTGGATTATCCAGAGATACCACTTCACAACAACCTCAGTGAGCGGGATATTCGGGAATATGTGATCAAACGAAAGATCAGCGGCAGTACTCGATCAGAAAATGGGCGGAGGTGCAGAGATACCTTCCTCAGCCTGATCAAGACCTGTCAAAAGCAATACATCTCAGTTTGGGATTTTATTCGGGATCGAATAACGGGGAAAAACAGAATACCCTATCTACCTGACGTGATCAGCGGCAATGCCTGTATCATCAAATCGTAAATGCACGGACTTTTTGAGAAGTTACTCCTTTTCTGAGTAATACCCTATTTCCATAGGATATGCTGTTCGGAACACCACCTCACCTTGATAGCACAAACTGGGTTGATTTAAATCAATTTCATACCGCATCGAGACACTAGCGGTAGTGCTCCCGCATCATCTCCATAAAGCGGATCGCCTGTGGCGAGAGGAAGCGCCCTCGACGTCGCACAATACCGTAAGTGCGTTTGGGGAAGTAGTCATCCAGTGGAAAGCGGGCCACCTCCTCCTCACCGGTGAGACAGACATCGGTAACAATGGATATCCCCATACCGATCTCCACATATTTCTTGATAATTTCCCAGCCTCCGGCCTCCAGAGTGACGCTGTATTCCAGATCATTCTGACGGAAGACCATATCCACAATGCGCCAGGTACTGAGGTGCCGTGGTGGCAAAATCAGTCCATAGGGGCTGATATCTTTAAGCGTGACTTTCTTCTTTTTAGCCAGCGGATGATCGAGCGGGGTGATCAAGGTGGGGTTGTAGGTGACGATCGGCTCGTAGACGATCTCATCCGGCACCTCCAGCATGGAGCCAATCGCCAGATCAGCCTCATCGGCGTGCAACATCGCCAACCCATCACGCCCCGTTACGTTGGCCAAGGTGAGGTGAATCCCGGGATACTCCTCCGCATATCGCTGCACAGGGTCCGCCAACACATAGAGAATTGTTGACTCTCCGGCTGCAATGGTCAGCTCTCCGGTATCCATTTTTCCGTAGTGTGCAGTGAAGGTTTCATGTAGCTTATCCATCCCCTGCACCAGGGGTTGAGCCAGACGGTAGAGGATCTCCCCCTCTGGGGTGAGCTTGATTCTAGAGCCTTTTCGCTCAAACACAATTACTTCAAATTCTTGCTCTAACGCCTGAATTTGCAAGGATATTGTTGGCTGACTCATGTTCAGATGAACCGCTGCACCACTGAAGCTACCGACCTGCGCAGTCGCGCAAAAAGCACGCAGTTTCTTGAGTCGATCCTTTTTATAGTAGACCTGTTTTCCGCTCTTCATCCTCCACCCCGTCTATTTATTTTTTCAATATATGGAATTGATACTATTTAATAGCTAAATAGTCAAGTCACCCCATAGAATTTACCCAAGATTAAAAAAACAAATCGCAACTCGGGAGGCTATTAAGAAATGAGGAAACAGACCGTACATGGACAGCTCTTTGAGCACGGCGTAGAGATGATTGAGGCGCACTACCACCGCAGTCACAGCTGGGCGGTAAACCAACTCAACCAGGCGATTCAACACAACAGCACTCAACCACTCACCTCACCTGCCATGCAAGAGATCATGGAGTATGAGTTCGGCATTGAGTGGAATGGAAAGCAGAAGGCTTAACCACAAGTGAGCGCTGAACTCTCCACCATCCCCCTCGCCACCCTCTTTATGCTGGGGTTGGGTGGGACGCTGGCACTGCTACTGGCCATTGCCAACAAGAAACTCTATGTAGAAGAGGACCCTCGGATCGATATCGTTGAGGAGCTACTCCCCAACACCAACTGTGGTGCCTGTGGCTCCCCCGGTTGCCGCCCTTTTGCCGAAGATCTGATTGCTGAGGTCAAAGACCCTGGGATGTGTACCGTTGGCAGCGCCGAATCACTGGAGATCATTGCCAACTTCCTGGGCACTGATCTGCAAGAACATGAGAAGCGTGTAGCCCGACTCGCCTGCTTTGGCGGCTCCCATATTGCCCATATCCGCGCCCACTACGAAGGGATGGAGAGTTGTCGTGCTGCGGCACTGGTCTCTGGTGGCGGCAAGGGGTGTACCTGGGGCTGCCTGGGAATGTCGGACTGTGAGGTGGTCTGCGAGTTTGATGCCATCTCGATGAATGAGTATGGACTTCCCATTGTGGATGAGTCCATCTGCACCGCCTGTGGTGATTGTGTAGCTGTCTGCCCCAAGGATCTGTTTGAGATCCACCCGCAGAGCCATCAGCTATTTATCGCCTGTAAAAATCTGGAGAAAGGGGATGAGGCCGAGGCCGAGTGCGATGTGATCTGCACCGCCTGTGAACGCTGCGTACTCGACTCCCCAGAGAGCCTAATTGAGATCAAGGATAACCTCGCTGTGATTGACTACAGCAAGAATGACCTCTCATCCAGGGTCGCCATTGAGCGCTGCCCCACTGGGGCAATCGTCTGGTTTGATCGCACCAGCGAAAATTACAGTGTCGGCAAGGACGCTAAGAAAATCATTAGAAAACAACCCCTACCCATCGGTTAATTAAAGAGGCATCGTTATGTTTGGAAAGAAAGAGAAGGCAAAGAAAGAGTTTAAGTACCCCGGCACACGGATGGCGATGGACGGCAACACTGCAGTCATCCTCTGTGAACGTGAAGCCTCTGATGCCGCTGGTGCTTACCCCATCACCCCCTCCACACAGATGGGCGAGTATTGGGCCGAAGAGACCGCCAAGGGTCACATCAATGTCTCCGGCAAGCCGTTAATCTTTGTTGAACCCGAATCTGAACACGCCGCCGCCGCAGTGACTGCCGGTATGTCGATGACTGGCCTGCGCGCCACCAACTTCTCCTCCGCACAGGGTGTCGCCTTTATGCACGAGTCGCTCTACGCAGCGGTCGGCAAGCGTCTCCCTTACGTACTGAATATCGGCACTCGCGCCATCACCAAGGCCTCTCTCAACGTACACTGTGGTCACGACGACTACCACTGTATTGATGACACCGGCTTCTTCCAGCTCTTTGGTAACGATGCACAGGAGGCAGCTGACCTCAACCTGATCGGCCGCAAGATTGCCGAGCTGACGTTGACACCCGCTGCAATCGGGCAAGATGGCTTCCTCACCACCCACCTGATTGAGCCACTACAGGTTCCAGAGCGTGACCTGATTGAGGAGTTCTGTGGTCGCCCAGACGATATCATTGAGTGTCCTACCCCTGCACAGAAGATGATCTATGGCGAGAAGCGTCGCCGTGTACCTGAAGTGTGGGATGTGGATAACCCAATGACCTCCGGTTCGGTACAGAATCAGGACGCTTATATGCAGGCGGTTGCAGGTCAGCGCCCCTACTTCTTCGAGCATATCAGCGAGATCACCGAACAGGTGATGGATGAGTATGCTTCACTAACTGGCCGCCAGTACAGCCGTGTTGGCGAGTACAAGATGGAGGATGCCGAGTATGTCATCCTCGGTCAGGGTTCGATGATTACCCAGGCACAAGCGGTTGCTGACTACCTGCGTGAGACCCGCAAACTGAAGGTGGGTGTAGCCAACCTCACTATTTATCGCCCCTTCCCCGGAGATATGATCGGTAAGGTGCTGAAGGGTCGCAAGGGCGTTGTGGTGCTAGAGCGTACCGACCAGCCACTGGCAGAAGATCTGCCTTTGATTCGTGAGATTCGCGCCGCCATCTCCAAGTGCATCGAGAACGGTGCTGTAGAAGGTGAAAAGCCTTACCCAACCTATGCCAACTACAAAGGCAAGGATATCCCTGCACTCTACTCCGGTAGCTACGGTTTGGGTTCTCGCGACCTACAGCCAGAGGGGCTGATTGGTGCCATCGAGAACATGCTTGATGATGGTAAAAAGAAGAAGTTCTTCTACCTCGGCGTTGATTTCGTGCGTGAAGCGGCCAACCCTACCGCAGAGATCCGCCAACAGGAGCTGCTCGACAGCTACCCACACATTGCCGAGATGGCCGTTCGTGGTTCCGAAAACCCAGACCTGCTGCCAGAGGGTGCCATCACCATGCGTATGCACTCGGTCGGTGGCTGGGGTGCGATCACCACCGGTAAGAATCTGGCGATGACGCTGTATGACCTGCTCGGTTATGACATCCGCGCCAACCCGAAATATGGCTCTGAGAAGAAGGGACAACCGACCACTTACTACCTCTCCGCAGCACCTGAGCGTATCCGTCTCAACTGTGAATACCACTTTGTAGATGTCGTACTCTCTCCAGACCCCAACGTATTTGGCCACTCCAACCCACTCTACGGGCTGAAAGATGGCGGCTTCTTTATCATCCAGAGCAACTTGGGTGATGCTGATGCGGTGTGGCAGCAGATCCCCGTCTTCTACCAAAAGTACATTAACGAGCACAATATTCGTGTCTACTTTGTCGACGGCTTCAAGATCGCCAAAGAGGAGGCCTCCAACCCCGATCTACAGTTCAGAATGCAGGGTAACGCCTTCCAGGGTGCCTTCTTCGCCGCCTCCCCATTGATGGAGCGTGCCAACCTCACCGAGGAGGAGCTATTCAAGTCGATTGAGGCACAGCTTCAGAGCAAGTTTGGTGGTAAGGGTGCCAATGTCGTCGCCGATAACCTGCGTGTTGTGCGTCGCGGCTTTGACGAGATTGTCGAGATCACCAACAAAGAGATCAGCAGCGGTGCTACACAGATCAAGAAAGAGACCAAGCTACCCATCATGCTCAAGCAGATGCCCAAGGGTGATGAGATGCGTTCCGACATCCACCACTTCTGGGAGCAGACTGGCTCCTTCTATTTGAGTGGTCAAGGTAACGAAAACCTAGTTGACCCACTGATCGCCACCAGCCTGATTCCAGCAGCGACCGGTGTCTACCGTGATATGACTCAGATCCGCTTTGAGTACCCTAAATTCATCACCGAGAACTGTACCGCCTGTGGCGACTGCTACACCACCTGCCCAGACAGTGCGATTCCTGGTCTGGTCAACTCCGTCAGCGATGTCTTCGCCACTGCTATTGAGCGTATCGAGACCAAGGGCACCCTCACCAGCCATCTACGCCGTGAGACCCGCACCGTAGAGAAGAAGCTGCGTGCACTGATAGAGACCCAAGGTGAGCAGGCAATCGTCTCTCAACTACTGGATCAGGCGGTACTGGAGACCCTGAGCGAATCAGAGTTCGAAGGTACGAAAAAAGAGAAGCTGGAGAAAGAGTTTGCCCTCTTCCTCGACAGCATCGGTGGTTTTGAATTCTCA
>Ga0209054_1001060_pt1 | contig 16155 bp, 10 predicted proteins | sample SaaInlV_DNA_200m_FD_184689 | JGI IMG/M metagenome (GOLD analysis project Ga0209054, IMG submission 184689) | Marine microbial communities from expanding oxygen minimum zones in the Saanich Inlet - SI075_LV_DNA_200m (SPAdes) (version 2) | ecosystem: Environmental > Aquatic > Marine > Unclassified... | reverse complement strand
TAGCACCTTCGTCATTTTCAGACACTATTAGCGCTTGCAGCTCTTTACTCATGGAGTTAACAAAGTCCACAACTATTTTCTGCTCGCTTATACGGTCGTCCAAAGACATAAGCTCCTCGTCAGTTAATAGAACATCAACCATGTGCGTGTAAACCTGAGGAGAACCACTAAGGTGGTCTACCATAGTTCCAAGGGTAGCAACCTCTTCCGTTGAGAACATGCGTGCGCCGTTCTCATCTCGAAGTTCTAGTGCTACATCCATCGAGTCTCCTGATTTAATATGAGTTACAGTAACGGTGTGCCCCCCTTCGCCGCCTTTGGTATAGGTGAACTCAAACCCTCCCCAAGCTAGAGGCTTCCATTTGTTGCCTCCTAGTAGGTAAGTACCCTCCTTAGTCAACTTCTCAAGCTTCTTAGTTAAACCAGGCGTTACTGACTTAACCGCATCTTTTTTGGATAGGTTAAGCAAACTGTTCAACTTAACGGGTTTAGTCGCCCCTTTACTAATTTCTTTTGCGTATACCCCAGCTGAACCAAAGCGGTCTGCTATGTTAAACCCAAAACCGTTTACTGCTCCATCTAGCCCCGAGCCGGCGTGAGTAAGGTCTACGTCGCCTATCTTTTCAGTAGTTGATACGTGGTATGTTTTGTTAATCTCCAAACGAGCAGCACCATACGCAGCGTCAACTAAGTTTTCAATAGTAATAGACTTAGCATTACCTCCCGTTAGGGAGTCCATGAAATTCTTCAACGTGTTGTACGCCGTTTTAATTATCGAGCGTAGAGAACCTTTAGGTCCAGGCTTCGACGCGATAGGATTAATCCCATGGTTTTGCACTCCAAACTGTACAGCGTAAGCAACGGTTTCGCTGTCTACTTCCGCTTGGGTCATAAGGGCTTCCCCTCGGGCCTTGTGCGTCTCCTGTATGTAATCTATCCTGGCTTCTACTTCAAGCGCAACTTGCTGTTCAATAGAACCGTCGTTTCGTGATGCCCAACTTCTGATGGTGTTCGCAACCTTAGAGGTTGCCTTACCGCCCATAAGGCTCTGCATACCCATGTGGACGCCAACTTCGTGGACGAATATACCCGCTACCGACATTTGGTCTGACGCCATGTCCATCTCATCTAATATGAAGAACGCGTGCTTTACCCCATTATTAAGCCTAACGAAGGCTACACCATTACCGTGTATATAGGCTCCTTTTTTAGTGATGCTTTCAATTTCTTCTTTAGCTACGGTCTCTCCAAGCATATTTCCATCTACGATTGCGGCGCTAAGCTCCGCGTGTGATTGGAATATGTGGATGCGTCGCATATCCCTAGACGTCGCCTTGTCCCTACCCATTAACTCAGCTACGAAACCTTCGACGTCTCCGTGGGTTACCTTATAAGGGGAGTTATTTTCTCGTTGCACTCCATCACGGAACGCAAACTGAGGCTTACTCTCATTTGGCTTCGAGTCTACAATTTCGTTAATTCTTCGTTGGAAAGGCAGAGCGTCAAAACCCGTAGAACTAACCATCGAAACTAAATCAGGGTTGTCTCGTTTCCAATACTTACCTAATACACTTCTAGCGTACTTACGGGCTTCGGTTTTATTTAGTTTGGCTTTCTTTGTTGTATTCACCGGGGCCGCTTTTTCGGCCGCGTCTCGGGATTCAAATTCTTTCTTCGCGGCAACCGCGGCCACTTTAACGTCAACCCCTGCTACTTTATCCACGAAGGCGTAGAAGCCTTTAAGGTCTCTCTTTTTAAGAAGGGGGACAAGGCGTTTTCTGTCGGTTTCCCAGTCGCGCCCGAGATGTTTCTCAGCGTAGGCTACTGCGGCTTGTTGCTTCTTAGTGTACTTTTTGGCCCGTGGTTTTGGAGCGTCCTTTCCATTATTGGCGACAGCGGTATTCCCGCTTCCTTGGCTTCCTGTAGAACTTTTGCCGAGTCCCTTAGTCTCTTTCGCGCTTTCAGTTGGACGCTTTTGTTTAGTTTGAGCATTAGGTTCTCCTAGTAGTGTTGGGTATGTAGTGTTCTCTATTTCCTGTAAATCTTTTTGTAATTGCGTTTCGTTCTTTGTCTGCGCGTACTCGTCTATGGATAGGTGCCAGTCGTACTTAGCTCCATCAGACAAACCGTCGTAGTTAATACCCTCTTCGTTTTGGTGTTCGCCCCAAAGAGTACTAGCTATTTTTTTCTCAGCTTTGTTGTTTATTACAGAATCTCTTCTAGCCGATAATTTTAACTCACTAACAACTACCTGCTTAAGTTCTGGGTGTTGGACCACTAAATCATTTAGCTCTTTGTTAAATGAGGCCCACTCTTCCGCACTAGCATTGTTTTGTCGTAACTTGTCGCCCCTTTTACGGTGCGTTTCTAGTTTTTTAACAGAAGCCCTTTCTTCGGCTGAAGCTTTTTTGTCTACCCAGGTTTCTTCTTCTTTACTAAGAGTAAAGATTTCACCTTTGGAGCCTCCAGCGGTTACTGTTTTTGACTGGTCTACCTCGCCTTCTATTAGCTTACGTGGGCTAAGCACGCCGCTGTCTGCGTCGTCCTCTAACGAAACAAGATTACTTGCAGAAGTAGTTGCCCTTTCTAGGCTGGTATCTGAAGATGGGTACTTTGCAGACAGGTATTCTCGGTAGTCCTTTAAGAAGCTATCGGTATCTTTGTAACCATAAGACTCCGCCAGTATTTTTGCGATAGTCTTTTTGTTGTACGTTACGTCATCTGACTTATTTAGTCCTGCTGCTTTAACAACTTCACTGTTCATGAAGTCGCCTTTTTTGTCTATGAAGTCGCCTAAAGTACCGTCCTGTAGAACACTACTAAACCATTTTACAAGTTTGGGTCTGTTCTTACTCCTACCAGTTGGGTTCCAATTAATAGCAGCGGTGTTTAACGCGCGCTGTACTAAGTCGTTTGACTCCTCACCCGTAGTAGCCACCCCGGTTTCACCAGTAATTGATATCTCAGTTTCCCCAGTAGTCGGTGTTACTTCGTTTGTTTCTTCGATAGAAGAAGCTTCTTCTGCTTGAGATTTAACTGCATCAGCTATAGCTTTGTCGAACCCTTTAGAAGAATAGCGTTTGTCGTTGTTTATGAGTTGGCTTAGCCCTGCATGCGTTTCTTCAAAGTTCTCACCTAGAGCTTCAGCTGCTTTATCCCAAGAGGCCTTTCGTACTTTCTTTTTAGTTCCTATGAAAGGATTACTAGGGAACGCTTCTGCGTTCTCGTTAGTTTCACCTTGGGTCTCAGCAAGTGTTTCTTCAGTGGTTTCTACAGTGGGTTCCAATACTTGAGGGGTTGGGTTCGCCTCTTGCTCTAATGCGTGAGCGTCTAGGGCCGTAACGTACGCAGCGTGTTCATCTGCGGTATTCGGCTTTACAACGTTATCTTTTAAGAATAATTTAAACGCCTCGTCAGTTGGAGCCCCTTCCTCGTTAGTGTCGTGCATCCCTGGAGCCACAACCTCAGGGTCATTTTTCCACGATAGGAACTGTTTTCCAATTTCTGTATTAGGGTCGTTAACATCAGCCTTTTGCTGATTAAATACAACTTCTCGGTTGGCTTTAACCCAATCCTTCTCATTAGGGAATGTCTTAGCGTGCTTGTTGCGAAGCTCAAACCGCTTATCATCCATGGGAACGGCGGTAGGTTGTTCACCATTTATCTCTGTATCAACTACTACTGGATTAAGGTGAGCATCAGCTCTACTATCAATAGCAGGCTGGCTAGGGTCTACAGCGTCGGCGCTAGCATTAGGGTCGAGCACGTCAATAACCCCCTTTTCTATTGCACCCGTTACGTCTTTATTGCCTACGTCTTCGTTTATTTGATTAGACACCTTACGCATCTTACGACCTGAGTATAGAGAAGTTACTACAGATAGTATGGAGCCAACTGTGAATCCTACTTCTGCTCCATGTTCCACATCGACAAGCATCTTTCGCTCAGGGTCGTACTTAACTAAATCAGACGCTGAGATGTTGTTCATGATAGTTTGAACCGCCTCCTGCAGGGCCTCTTCAGTACCCTCGGATAGCATTTTACGTAAGGTAAATCTAATGCTACCTCCCGTACCCTTGTCTATCCTATTTAACATGCTAGCTAGAGGCATAGCCTCTGTTGTACCTATGAGTGCGCCTATGTCACTAGCAGTAAACGCATCCTCTAGACTAGCGTCATGGTTTAGAGCGTCTTCAAAACTAGCGGTACTGTTAACCAAAGAGCCCTGCGCAGCTATTCCACCGAAATTAGCAACCTTTCCGCCTCTACCTTTTGTAGCAAGATTAATTAAAAATTGGTTGGCCATAAACGTAACCGCCTGCCCCCCCGCTTCAGGTACATCTTTTAGCCAAAAATTATCTGTCCTAGGGTCTAGTTTGGTTGTATCGGGTTTATATTCTTTAATACTATTAGATAAAGCAAAGTATTCGCTCGAGTTACCAGTTTTTTCTTCTAGCCGTGCAATCTCAGCGTCTATGTATTCAGGGGTTACTAAAGATTTTAACCCGTTGTCTGCGGGGTTATACATAAACGGTTTACCGTCTTCCCCACCATTGGAACGAAGGGCGCGCAGCGTAAGCAGTTTTTCCAAGTCGGTCTGAAGTAAATTAAGCTCTACGCCTTTAGTCATCATCGACTGGTTAGTGACAGACCCACTAGCAAAGTTCTTAGCTACGGCTTCTGCTTTAGAGGCGAATGACGGCTCTTCAGAGAAGAAAGCTTCTTCGGGCATTTTGCTCTTTGCAAACTTTAAACGGTCTACTAACGGTCGTCCTGCATAGTCCTCCGTCTCACCGGCATCTATTTGACCCTGGATTTTATTAGCTTCTTCCGCCCACGAAGATGTACCCATACCTCCATCGGTTAGGAACATAGGAGTCCCATCATCAAAAGAATAATCTGTTTCGGGTATGATAGAAGTCGGGTCTTTTACAGTCGAATCAGCTGTAGGAGCCAAACCGGTCGTAGGTGTAGGTGTGTTACTAGTAGCCGTTAAACCGGTCGTAGGTGTAGTACCCGTAAACCCTGATGTAGGTGTATTACTGGTATCCGTTAAACCGGTCGTAGGTGTAGGTGTATTACTGGTATCCGTTAAACCGGTCGTAGGTGTAGGTGTATTACTGGTATCCGTTAAACCGGTCGTAGGTGTAGGTGTAGTACTATCATCCTGCTCTTTGCTTAGAAACTCAACTTGGACATATTCGTATATGTCTTCCATTTTAGTTCCGCTGGGAGCAGTAACCTCATAAGTATTACCGTTAGGTGCCTCAACTCTATATAACGCCATATACGGCTCCTTATTATTTTACTTCTTTGCCTGAAAAACCAGTAAAAGGTTTCTTACCTAGTCCTTTATTATACTGGCCCATCATTAACTCAAAGGACTCGTAGGCCTTAGTTCGCAAGGAGTCAACTTGGGCCTGAATCCCCGTATCTCCAGGTTGGGATAACGCTTGTTTCTGGAGAGTTATGTAGTCGCTGCTAGTTAGTAGCTTACCAATAGTACTCATCCACGCCTCCTGGACTTTGTCCTGCACTGGTTTACTGGCCGTTGCATAGTTTTTGGCTATTTGAGAGTTTGTGTACTGTGCGTCTAAGCTGTTTTTCTCATCTTGTTTCTTGTTAGCTACTAGCGTAGTCATACCTCCTGGCGTAGCAAAAGTAACTAAGTTAGACTTAAGGTCATTCATGTCGGTACCGGTGGCAAATGCAGGCCCTGCTACCTCACCATTGACGGTATTGAACATTGATATCTGTCCTGTTTCCTCGTTTGTTTCGTACGTAATGCCTTTACCTTCTCCGTTTACTCTATCCGCCCACGATATAAGGTCATCTATACCAGTGCCTGGGTTGGCTATCATTCCTTGCAGTTCTGAAGCATTTACTCTAGCATCTTTAGTGAATTCAGATATTTCATTATCTGTCATGTTGTTTTGAAAAGTGAAACCTTCGCCTTTACCGAAGCGTTTGTTTAATTTAACGAACGCTTCGGCAGCTGTTTTAGAGTTTTCAAAGCCTCCTTCAGCCCCATATTCTAGACTTGCTCTTTTGTTATACGACATCATAGCATCGTTGTAGGGCTTGTCCCTATCATAAGCCTGCTTAGCTTTTGCAGCTAGCATGTTATTGTGGCCAAGGGTGGATGCTTTTACGCGTAGGTCTATGGCGTCTTTGTGGTGCCCTAACCCCATAAGTTTATCAGCAGCATTATTGAACCTACCCACATCTAGGTCACCTTTGCTTCCGTAGTTCTGACCCCCCATCGTGTACCCAGTTGATATACCTTTGTCGTTAAAAGTCTCTGTTGCCTCTTGGTTCATAGCGTCTGACATAGCTGAATCTTTCCCGCGTTCGTCAGAGAAGTCCTTAAATGTGTCATACACCGAGTTGAAGTTCTCAGAAAACTGCAGCCATCCTGATTTTGCCATTATTGAATCTCCTTTAAATCGTTGTTCATCTGTCCCAGTCCTTATACATTTTGTATGCACCAGCCGCGCCACCTAGAGCTCCACCGATGTCGCCCATTAGGCTTCCTCGGTTTTCACTTTCTTGCATGGCTATCTTAGTCTTGTTATTTAGTACGTTGCCCATAGTATTCAAGTTCATGTTTAGACCGGTACCGATTACTGACGCACCTTGATTCATACCCTGTAAGTAGTCCTGCCCTGCTCCACGATAAGCGTTAGTAGCGTTAGCACCAGCAGAAGCTGCGTTGCCATACGCCGAAGTAGAAGCTCCAGATAAGTAGTTACCCAAACCTGCTGCTTGGACTTTACGGTTGAAGCCTGCATCAGCTGCACGTTCTCTAGTACCTGTCATAGCAGCGGCTCTGTTCGCCGAGTGCATAAGGGCGTTCTGAGCACCTATACCTTGGAACTTACCTGAATTTGGATTGACACCCATACCTGCCATAGCTCGTTCGTTGGCCTTAGTTGTTCTATTGAATGCTAAACCAGAGTCAGCTGCGGCTTGAGTAGCGAGTCTGTTACGGTACGCGTCGGTGTCGAAGTTGTTTGCATCTGCAACGATGCTTTTCTCTAGAGGTCTAAAAGTGTCTTTGTAGTAATCGAAGTAGTCTTTACCTTGAGCTGCTTGGTCGTTCATCAAACCTGTCTGCGCGTCACCTATCGCATCCATCCTAGGTTTATTCTCGTCGTATATCTTTTTAGCTTGGTCAATTTGGTCTTGCCCCAACTGGCCCATTTTGTCTGAAGCTGCGGAACCCGCGTCTGTCAGTGGGGTGTAATCTGGAGCGTCTACATCTTTTTTACTCATTAGCTTTTCCTCTAAAGTAGTTCTGAGGCCATAGTACCAGAAGTTTAACGTCTTGTCCTTCCGACCCAGCCTGTTTCATTACACCTTCTTCTTCGAATCCGATGTGTTTATCTAGTTTCAATGCTTTGGAATTGTCAGCTGCGACCAACCCCGTAAGTCTCTTTAAACCGCATGACCCAAATGCGTATTGTATTACCGCGTGGTCTAACAGTTCTAAAAGTAACTTACTGGGTTTGCTGACTGCGATATGTGCAGTGGCGTTACACTCGTTAAAGTTGTTGAATACAACGCCGCTTACAATTTGACCGTCTACTTCAGCGCCCATAGCGTAGAACGAACCCCAAGAGGTTCTTTGTCCTACTTCCTCAGCTACCCACTTGCCAACACGCTCTTTGTCATCAAAGACTAAACGCGTTTCACTCATGGGAGCTTTGTATACTATTTAGCACAAGTTTATTATATATCATAGTTAGCGTACACGGGCAACTAATTAAAGTTACCTCCAGAGTACTTACTTAGCTTAGTCATGAACACAGTTTGGAACTGTGACGCGGTAGTGCCCCCATCGAAGTAACCTTCATCTATCATCTCTTCCCACGCTTTGATAGCCTCAGGAGTAGCTTCCCCTTCGGGTTCCCTGTTAGGGTACGAAAAGGTAGTCATCTGTTCTTTCCCCTCGCTGTCCGGGAAACCGATTTTGATAGTTTTGTTAGGTAACGGTTCCATGTTTCTCCTTTTTAGTAGTCTGCTGCGTTAATGATAGGTATTGTAATAGACGATGGTTGCACGTCCAACCCACCACCAGGGTTATTACGCCCCGCAGAGTCGCTTAGCCCTATGTCCGCGTGCGACGCTACCCACTTAGTACCTGTCCATCGTAGGCCCGCGATTACGCGCTTTATGTAGAAGTACACTTGTTCCCCGGGCGACCATTGGAAGCTGATATCCCTAGTGCTTCTTCCCAGCTCAACTGCTTGGTGCGCAGGCTGACTTAAGGACGCAACAGTAGTACTACTCCCGGACAGGTACGATTGAGCAGGATTGGTAACACCGCCGGAAGCGAAATTTATTGTCAGTATGTCTTTTACTTTACACGGCTCGAAGTCAGAGTGGAACATGGTACTACTAGAGCCGTTCTTTATAATCATCCCGTGGCCGGCGTTGTTGTACGAGGGGTCTACTTTACCAAAGCACAAAAGTCTAATACTACCTTTCGCCGTAGCGTCTGTAGCACCGCCCGAGTATGTTAGCAGTACCGCTACGTTCCACACCGTGTACCCGTTAGGGCCTGTTGTGCCGCTGGAAACCACCTGTACTACGTTTGCCCCGCAGCTAGAATTGGTTGAGTATACAAATAGCGTCGGTTTGGCGTACGATTCAACCGTGTAGTTGCCCACTCTAGACGTGTCTACTAAGTTCGCTGTGGGTTTGCTAAATACAACTACAACATAACTGTACCCCCCGTTACAACAGTACCCGTCGCACCCAAACCCACCAGCGGAAGGGTAGCAACAGTAGTAACCACCGTTGCACGTGTATTGTTCCTGGGTGAAAGTTACGTCTATAGTACCGCCGCTCCCAGCAGTAAAGCTGTAGCTAACCCACCCGGCTTGAGAGTTGGCCCTATAATATAGCGCTCTATTACCTATGTGGCTGGGCTTAACACCCCAGCTGGCCCACACAGCGTCGCCCATGTAAGCCATAGACGGAGTGGTGTCGGAGAACATCAGTACCCCGTGTTTACCCTCGAATGATAGTCCGTACTCTGCCATGCTACCCCGCGAACACTGCTATGGAAATGTTAGGTCTTTTCTCTCCACCGAAGGTTAATATTGTACCTAGGCAGCTGAATACACCGCTTGTATTTCTAGTGAAGCTCGCGTTAGAAGTGTCGTTGGCGTCCGTGCCTAGCCCGGAGCTACCGGAGACACCTGAGGCCCAATGAACGGTAGGTACGTTGCTAGCATCTCTAGTAACAGTGAAGTTCAAGAACGCGAAAGATGAAAGCTTTCTACTGTATATGGCCCCGTCTATCTCCATAGTCTGCGTGGGCACCAAGATGCTACTCCACGCCAAATCGGTGTACTCCCTACTACCTGTTCCGTTCCACGGTACTACGAAAGAGTCTGCTAGTAGTAATCCGAACGACTCCGTGTCCATCGATACGTTACCTGCAGCGTCTCTTAGTTCAAACCCGAAACCCATTAGGCGACTACCACCGAAGCGGTTGACCTACTAGATATGTTCCCCGCCGCGTCTATTACATAGATGAAGTACGTGCCCGCTAGCGTAGGCGCTAGGATAGTAGTGGATGTTCCGTTGGTAGATTTAGTCTGGTTGTTGTACGCGAAGAACACAGTAGTTCCTGTAGGAGCCATCCATATTTGACTTGCTATGCTTCCAGTTGAAACGATAGCAACAGTGCCTCCTGGGGAAGATGTAGTACTAGTCGCCAGCACCACATTAGACATAGAAGTGGTTGTGTACGAAGCCGAAGATTTAACAGAAACGTTACCCGCTTCGTCTATCACGTACCCGTAGTACGTTCCTTCGATATCAGGCATTTTAATGCTAGTAGAAACACCACTGGCGGAAGTAGTCATGCTTCCTGTAGGAGCGAAACTTGATGTGCCATTAGGAGCCAACCACATAGAGTTGGTTGAAGTTCCAGAAGAGGAAATTGCTATTGTGCTGCCGACCACTGCTGTAGTAGACGAGGCGAACGAACCGTTAACTACGCCACTAGTAGGTGCTACCGTGTCCAAATTACCTAAAGTAACACGTAGTACCCCTGAGCTGTCGAACACCCTAATTCTTGTGTTATTAATTTCCATCCTAGCGCCAGAAGTAGCGCTGCCAACGTCGAGTTTACCTCTGAACACACCCGCGTTGTTAACCTCCAGCCCGTAGGCTTTTGATATTCTCCAGCCGGCGATGCCGGAGTTGAAATTAGAACTCTGGATGCCGTCATGAATCTTAGCGTTTGTAATAGCAGCGTTATCTATATTGGCCGTTGTAATAGCAGCATTGGCAATCTTAGCGTTTGTAATAGCAGCGTTATCTATTTTAGCCGTTGTAATTGCCGCGGTACCTATTTTTGCACTGGTTACGGCAGCGGCACCTATCGTAGCCTCTGTAATCGCCCCCAATACAATATGCGCTGAGTCCACAGCTAAAAGTCCTATCTTAGCGCTAGTAATAGCTGCGTTCTTGATAAAGGCAGACTCTATGTATACGCCCGCAGGGATAAGAACCGTAGTTCCATCGGTGTCATACGTGGGGGACGTTTTAACTGTAAAAGGTATTGTCTGGGGTGTAGTCGACCAAGCGGTACCCGTGTAGTATTTAATATCGCCGGTAGTGTCGTGAACCCACACTCTACCTTTGTACAAGCCTGTTGTTGGGGCGGAAGATGCCACTGTCGAGGCGGGAGCTACCCAAAAGGTATCAGCTCGTACTCCAAACTCCGAAGTTGGGGTAGCGTCGTTATTAGTAGATATTAAACCATACCCCGTAACGTGACCCCCATTATCAATTTTTACTGCGTACTTGCCTTCAATTCCGTCTACAGAGCTCGCTACAGTGTTTACCGTAGTGAAACGGTCGCCTACTCGGGTAGATACGGTGTGGGTGTCCACCGCCATAGCGGCGTCATCTTTCCACGCAAAAGTACTGCCCGTTTGCGTAGCCGCCTCACACGTAGTTTTAGTAGCGTACGCCGAGGCTATGTTTGTAACGCCGGTAGTAGTAACGGTGCGCTCACAGTAACCTACCTGTTCTACTATCTGTTCGCCTACATAGGCTTGAGTAGCAAGCCCTACCTCGTCCCAAGCGCCAGTGCTGCAATCGCTACCGCAATCAAACCGGTATAGTTTTCCGTTATCACTAGTATCCGACCACAAGTCTCCGTCTCGTAGAACTAGAGTGGCTGGGGTGTTACGGACAAAGGTTCCCGAAGTAACTGTGTCGTTGAAGTCAGGCATAGTCGTTGAGAAGTAGCTTGTTACTTTACCATCTGCAGCCGATTGAGCGTCTCCCGCGTCTGCTATAGCTTGTGCTATGTCCGAGTCAGGTATAGATACCCACCCATCAACACTTGGAGTAGCTCCTGTGTCCTGCCAGCGAGACATCGCGTACGAATTGTTCGTAGTGTTAAACCAAAGGTCACCTATAGACATCGTGAACGTTGGAGCACTTGGCGCACTAGCCTCAAAGTAAGTAGTAACCTTACCGTTGGCTATGTTTTCTACGGTCACAATTCTACCGTCTTGCGCAGGCTCCCACGTACCAGTGCTAGACTTAAAGGCCCACAGCATATTCTCACTGTCTAGGTCTACCCAGGTGTCTCCGTTTTGAAGAACTAGAGTAGCTGGGTTGTTCCTTACCATAGCCCCCGTTCCGTCGTCAACGAAGTCAGGCATACCGTTTTGGTAGTACGTTTTAGTTTTAGTAGCCGCTAAAGTATCATCAGTGTATATAGTGGCTTCCGTCCAGTTAGCGCCGTCACTTTGGTATATCGCCCCGGGGGTGTACGTAGTGTCCGCAGTTCCACTTATAGGAATCCATATATCTCGTGTTACCCCTGTAGGTACATCATCAGAAGCATTACTATAGATTGTTCTTTTACCGTCAGCTAAGTCAGCTAAAGCAGTAAGGTTGCTATTATTGCCTATCTGAGACCATTCGTACGTAACCGGGGTTGTTGCAGGAACTTTAGGTTGGTACTTGTAAGTGTTGGTTACATCTACGGTTACTCCCCCCGTACTAACCTCTGTAGTACTCTCAATGAAGATGTCATTCTCCTTCATTCCCGTCTGTGAGGTGTGGTCGCCCCCACTAAAAACTACTACTTCTTTGTCTATCTCCCCACCTACGTACGTCTGAATTGTATCCGTACCGTCTATGGTCGCCGAAGTAAGGTTGACAGCTACGGTACCATCAGTAATCCCAGTGTTTAATGAGGCTACTGAGTTCTGGGCTACGTACGCGTCTAGGTAAACTTTACCAACAGCGTTGTTTGGAGTATTTACCCACCCTAGTGTGCCTTGAGACCCAGCTGTAGGGTCTTGGTACCTGTATATGCAAGTGTCATCTAGCGGGGTAACTTTATCTGTGTCAATCCACAAGTCACCAAAAGACGCAGTGCCTGGTGCTGCATCTTGGAAGAATCCTACTATCTCTCCATCTGCAGTGGTCTGGGCGTTGCTCGCGTTAGTAAGCGCTGTAGATATACCCCCATCTCTAACAGAGACAAAATCAGATGTAGATACAGAGTACTTGTGTAGTGTGTTCGCCCCACTAGTAGTGTTAACCCACAGGTCGCCCTCGTCTAAGTCGTATAATTCACAGACTACAGGAGGAGTTGCCGATGGGTTATCGGTGCAATTAGTGTCTACTTTCGCTCCGTGTACAGGTTTTACATTTTGGTAAAAAGCTTGCACCTTACCATCTGCTGTTGCCTGTGCTCCTGCCGCATCGGCAATTGCGTCACCAATACCACTGTCTTGGATATTAACCCAGGTTGTTCCAGAGTCAGGGTACCTGTGTAGTGTGTTCGCCCCACTAGTAGTGTTAACCCACAGGTCACCTTTCGACAGGTCGAACAGCTCACAGACTACAGGAGGAGTTGCCGATGGGTTATCGGTGCAATTAGTGTCTACTTTCGCTCCGTGTACTGGGGCGGTGTCTAAATAAAAGGTTTGGACTTTACCGTCAGCAGTACCTTGCGCCCCAGAAGCGGCATTAATAGCAGCGATGATATTACCGTCCTGAGCGTTTACCCAATCTCCAGCTATCGTACGCCCCGCAGTATGTAAAGGCCCGATAATAGCGTCGGGGTCGTACAGGTACATTTTGTTATCATCGCTGGAGTCTAGCCAGGTGTCGCCCGCTACTAAGCTAGAGCTGTCATATTTAGTCGTTGGGGCGGTTGCTTGGTGGAATGTAGAGTTAATTGCCCCAGCTAAGCCACTAGCCAGTTGACCGCTAGTAATTGAGTCTGTTAGTTGTTCTAGTAGGTAATCCACGTCGGGAGCTGTAGCCCCAAGGACTCCGTCTGTAGCGTTAAACGCTCCGGCCTCTCCGTTCACGTTCACCATGCGAACCCAGTAATAGTAACTCCCGTCGGAACCGACGGCATCTGCATACATCCCTGATATAGTAGTACCTACCAAAACCGCTAGTCCCATGTCATCGGTGCTAGCTCTCCATACCTCGGTGTGCGAGTAGCACTCCCCGTACGCAGTACCTTCCCAGGCTAATATTATCGAAGTCATAGCTCCGTTAGCAGTCAGGGCCGTAGCCGCAGGAGGGAATATACAGTCCAGGGCTACCATAGGGGGTTCGTATGCTATACCTCCACCGGGGCCTCTGGTAAAAGCTTTCGATTCAATCAACTCTCGTTTGGTTACTAGCCCATCAGGAGACTCGAAAGACTCCCTAACGCGTTCCAGGAACCTACGCAAGTCAGGAGCTAAAGCCGTTACTACCGCAGGCAGGCCTAGTTTTTTCATCCTTGGTTAAGCTCCATAGGAGACTGCGCTAACTGTACGTTATAAATTTCTTTGTCGCTTTCAACCTGGAACTCCCAGTCCGTACCCAACCCAGAAGGGAGGCGCTGTAGCGCTCCGTCGGTTACTGATATGTTTACTATTTGAGTACCATCGCGCCACACTTTAGTAGTTACAGGGTACGCCTCGGCTTGTACTCGGTAGCAGGTGAACCCTTTTGGCTCTGGGAAGGTAAACTTCTTAGACTTCCATGTGTAGGATAGGTCTGTACCAGTGTTCCATTTAGATAACTCGTTACCTACAATAAGGTACAGCGTGTCGTGGCGGAGGTCGTTGTAACCTCCAGTGGCTACGATGCTGTGGTAGTTCCAAGTTTTGGCTTTCATATCATATATGAAACCTTTGTTCGCCCCCGGTGCTGCGGGAAGAAACCCTATGTACTGGTCCTCATGACGCTGCCCTATTAGCCCTTCGGGGCCAATGGCTTGCCATGCTTCTTTATCGTACATAGACTCTGTTATAACGTTTGAGCCTCCAGCAGACAACCCAACTAAACCGTCGGGAGCCGCGTAGAACACATGTTTGTTCATAACGACAATACTTTTCTTGGATATACAAGACTGGTTAACGTCGGCTTCAATCATAACCATAGCGTCCGGGTGCGAACCCTGGATGAAGTACGGTCGCCCTTTAGTCATAACAACCAAAGTAGTATCAACAACTGCAAGGCCCACAACAGGGTACCCTACAGTTTGCATGTATTGCACCGGCCAGGCAAAAGGCCTGTAAGGTTCCGAGAAGTAAATGTCGTTCCCTTTAAAACCAGCCATGACTCCGTTAGGCAAACCAACTAAACCTTCCATGTCCGCTTTAGGGTGCATCCAAGTTAAAGAAGGTATCACTTCGTTAAGCGCATCACCTGCTATGTTATCTACGTAAGTCGTTGTAGTCACAGGTACTTCCGCTACGAAGAAGAACGATGAGTCTGAAGTACCTGCCGCTGAACGGTAAATTCGTTTCTTAGTGACGTTGTAGTTGCCCGTAGGAGCTGTAGGCATAGTGACCGTTACTGTCTCGCCCGTGTAAATAGTTTCTGTAGAGCTTGCCATGCTGGTGGCTGAGTAAGGAGTAGACTCCTCGCCCCAAGAGTTAACGTATGTAAAGGTGTACACTCTGGTTTCCGCCGGGGTGTCTGTATCGGGGGTTCCGGCCTTAGCCGTAGAGAATCCTGCCCCTGTCGGTTCTGGAACGCCTAGTGTGTAAGACGTAATCGGATACAAATCACCGCCGCCTGTTAGGGCCATTGAGTTATTAGTAACTTTTGGAACACCGTCTCCAGTGTAGTACGTTCTCTCTGTAACGTCACCTGCGATGAAACCTTGCACGACATCTACGTCTGCAGTCCAGTGAAACCAGTACTGTTTCTCATCTGTTTCGTTTTGGCCGAAACGGTAGATTGATTTAATAGTGCCTGTTTTAGTAAGAGGTGAAGGGGTTACGGTTGAAGTGCCTTTAATAGGCTGCAACGAACCAAGCCACACAGAGCAGTTCAACGCTGTCTGCGCTGCGTCGTTACCTAGGTAACGTGGAGGTGTCATAGGAGACACGCCTGAGAATTTACTTACCGTTATTACTGCCACTGTCTACCTCAAATAATTAAACAAAGGGCTATCCTGTAGTATCGTCCCCTCTACTTTTATTTATTATAGCACTTAATTCGTCAGCCAGGTCCCAATAAGACTCGTCTTCTTCTCGTGCTTGTTCGTATAGTACTAGGATTACATCACGTAGTACTGCTTCTAATTCTTCACTCATTTTAATTTGGTGCCCGCTAGGGTGTACAAGGGTGAGGAGAGTAGTAGCTAGCAGGCGCCTCCTATTATAACGGTTTTACTCAGGTAAAGCACAATTACAATCGCACAATTGAGGTTGGTTCATCATTTGCATAGAACCTTGCATCATTTGCTGTGGCATCTGAAACATTTGATTAAAGAACGCCATAGAAGCTAGACTAATTGTTACACCTACTGCGAAAACTATAACGCATTTACTAATCTTGTCTATCATTTTTAGAAGGCTCCTTGAAGAATACTCTCTCAGCGTGTTCTGATTGTTTACCTGGGTTAAAACTACTTATAGGCCTATGGTAGCCCATAACGCGAGTCCATATTTCACATTTAGTTCTTTCAGAATTATTCATTACTTCCCTTCCTTGTTTTTATTACTTAACATCATATTCTCTACAACCCTTGATGTATATACATTCATTACTTTTCTGAACATTGCTTACTTGACCTGTTCGATTTCATTAGATGATGAACATAACGCCATACAGGTACTTGTTCAGTACCAAAGTTAATCATCATTTACC
>Ga0209054_1001035_pt1 | contig 16429 bp, 10 predicted proteins | sample SaaInlV_DNA_200m_FD_184689 | JGI IMG/M metagenome (GOLD analysis project Ga0209054, IMG submission 184689) | Marine microbial communities from expanding oxygen minimum zones in the Saanich Inlet - SI075_LV_DNA_200m (SPAdes) (version 2) | ecosystem: Environmental > Aquatic > Marine > Unclassified... | reverse complement strand
TATTTATCAATTTTTTAAGGAGTGTGTCGTTTTGATCAACTTGGATCATTTTTTTTCTACTGATGGTGCGTTAAGTGAGAAGGTTCCTGATTATGAACCAAGAGTAGAGCAATTGGAGATGGCTACTGCTATTTATCAGGCCATTGACAATGAAAAGCATCTGGTCGCCGAAGCGGGCACAGGGACCGGTAAAACGTTTGCATATTTAGTGGCTGTTATTGCTGCGGGGAAAAAAGCAGTTATTTCGACAGGTACCAAGAACTTGCAAGATCAACTTTTTTTTAAAGATATTGCTATGCTTAGACAGGTGGTGGCGGTACCTTTTAGTGCTTGTTTGCTTAAAGGACGCAGTAATTATTTATGTCTTTATAGGCTGCGGAGTGCGCTCAATAGTCATTCATCTAACGCTGCAGACAAAGCACAACTGATAGCGATTAAAGACTGGTCATTACAAACAGTGTCGGGGGATATTACCCAAATGGAGACTGTTTCAGAGTCAGCACCCGTTTGGTTTCAGGCGACCTCAACCGCCGATAATTGTTTGGGGAAAGAGTGTCCTGATTATCATGGCTGTCATTTAACCAAAGCACGGAAAATGGCGAAAGAGGCTGATATTACCGTTGTTAATCATCATTTACTCTGCGCTGATTGGAGTGTACGGGATACTGGGTTTGGTGAGTTGTTGCCGGATGCTGATGTGATCGTGATAGACGAAGCGCATCAGTTTGCTAAGATTGCAAGTGGTTTTTTAGGCAATACAGTTAGTGGTAATCAAATTAATGATTTAGCGCAATCGACGATAGCCGAGAGTATTAATTTTGCAATTGATATGCCGGGTTTGCGGGCCTGTGCTGAAGTTGTTTTAAGTGCAGTCAAAGCATTAAGAATGGCGCTAGGGATTGAGTTAAAAAGAGGCGCTTGGACAGATTTGGAAACAGACCCCAACGTTTGGTCGGCATTAAATCAACTCTTAACCGTTTTAAGTGACCTTGCGACACAGTTGTCAGGGGTGGCAGAATCCAGTAAAGGTCTTGGTTTGTGTTATAAGCGCTCTGAACAATTGATTGAGAATCTCGAAATTTTATTGCAGTCTGAGGGTGCGTTATGGATTCGTTGGTATGAGATTTATAAGAAAACTTTTACGTTGTCGCGTACACCGGTTAATATAGCCGACGATTTTCAGTCTTTTATGCGCCAACATGGGCGAACGTGGATTTTTACGTCAGCGACATTAAGTGTAGGGAAGAAATTTGACTATTTTCTGAACGGTCTTGGTTTAGTGGGCGTTGAGTCGCATTATTGGGAGAGTCCGTTTAATTACCCTACTCAGTCTTTATTTTATCACCCTAAAGGGATTTCTCAGCCAAATTCTGCTGATTTTATTGATTCTATTGTAAAATATGCGCAGCCGGTCATAGTGGCAAGCCAAGGACGTGCTTTTTTTTTATTTACCAGTCATGCGACGATGCGGTCAGTAGCGAAGCGATTGGAAGGGGAGGTTGAATTTCCATTGTTAGTTCAAGGGACCCGTTCAAAATCTTATTTATTGCAACGATTTAAACAGTCTGGCAATGCAGTATTGCTAGGTACATCAAGTTTTTGGGAGGGTGTTGACGTTAGAGGAGAAGCGTTGTCTTGTGTCATTATTGATAAACTACCTTTTGAGGCGCCTAATGACCCAGTGCTTAAAGCGCGTTTAAAGGTCATGGAGCAATCTGGGGACAATCCCTTCAGTAAGCATCAGTTGCCTGAAGCGGTCATTTCTTTGCGGCAGGGGGTAGGGCGATTGATTCGTGATAGTCAGGATCGGGGTGTATTAATGATATGTGATCCGCGATTATTGAAACGCTCTTATGGGCGTGTTTTTTTAGACAGTTTACCGAGTATGGCACGGACACGTGATATCGAAGATGTTAGAGATTTTTTTAAGCAGGATGATTCATTATGAAGTTATTGGCTGTTGAAACGGCAACAGAGGCGTGTTCAGCGGCCCTGAGTATTGATGGTGAGGTTGTTGAGGAGTTTGTTGTGCAACCGCGTCAGCACAGTCGTTTGATCTTACCGATGATTGACCGATTGATGGCTGATGCGCAATTACACCCAACTCAATTAGATGGGTTGGCTTTTGGTGCGGGGCCGGGCGCATTTACTGGGGTAAGGATTGCAACGGGTGTGATACAAGGGATTGCGTTTGGTGCTGACTTACCGGTTGTACCGGTGTCTACTTTAGCCGCTATGTCTCAACAGGCACTGGATGATTTTACGCATTATGATTGGGTGTTGTCCTCAATCGATGCGCGCTTAGGAGAGGTTTATTGGGGCATTTATCATCGTCATGATCAACACGGTGTTGAATTGATCGGTGATGAGGTTGTCGTTGATGCGGCACACGTGTGTTGCCCAGATATTGAAGGCGTTGGGGTGGGTTCGGGGTGGAGTGTCTATAAAGAACCGTTAATGCAGCGGTTAGAGGGGAAAGTATTGGCTGTTTATGATGATTATTTGCCGCGCGCAGGGGTTGTCGCAAAATTGGCTGTTGCTGACTTTGCAAGAGCAGAACCCGTAGAAAAGGTTAGGCCGGTTTATCTTAGAAATAATGTGGCAAAGAAATCGCTAAAGCTATGAAGAACTGCGGTTTATCACGTCTCCATGGATTGAAAATATAAACCGTTTTTAAGTTTTCTGGGTGTGTAAGGGTCGATTGTTGCAAAATAAGTATGGCTTTATGCTGAAGCGATGAGCCTATTGACAGGAATCATGGCGATCTCTGTTTGCAAACAATCGCTTCACCAACAGTTAGCCGGCATGCGCTCCACTGAGACAAGGCACCGGTATTGAGTGGACGGATGACTATGAATTTAACCAGACGGTCAGTTGATGCCCTTTCCCGTCAGGTCAGGCTGAGTTAATAGTCTTTTGCTGAGTCTGTAACAGGTGCTTGTGTGTTTTAAGGGCTCTTTCGGTTTTTTGGTAAGGTGCGCGGGATTGAGTTCGTTAAGCTTGGCATTCGCTCTTTTTTCATGGCGTTGATCTTATTTTTCTTTTGGTATTTCGTAAGGTAACTTGAATTTGTAGCTTGGATTACTACCCTTTTGAATTTGGAGACAAATGATGAGTCGTAAATCTGTTATTGCTATTTTGATGATTATGTTGCTTATCGCGGGTTGTACCTTTAATGGCGCAGGCGTTAAGATTAAGGCGCCGGTGGTGGAAGTTGGTTTAAGCGGTGCTGGTATTCATTGTCCTCCCGGTCAGGCAAAGAAAGGAAGGTGCTAACCTAACGGGGTTCGTAATAATTCGAAGACCCAAATTAGACCTTAAGAAAAATCTTACTTGCCCTGTTCATTTTTATTCTTTCTTTTTATCCAACATGTCTTTTAGATTCGCAAACGGGTTATGAGTGGCGCTTATTGTATTAGTAGGGTCATACGGCTCACCACCTTGTTGCGCCTCAAGTTGTCGTTGATGTTCATTGTCATGGCAATACAAACACAATAATTCCCAGTTACTGCCATCAGAAGGGTTATTGTCGTGATTATGGTCACGGTGATGTACGGTGAGTTCGTGAAGGTTCTTACGATTAAATTCCCGTGTGCAACGCCCGCATAGGTGTGGATACATTTTTAAGGCTTGTTCGCGATACCCCGTCTCCCGTTGCTCACGGGCACGCCTTGCATCGGCGACTACACGATCTAATTTGTCATTGTGTGAGTTCATAGAAACAGCAATTAAGTAAAACTATTGTCTTTTTCAATAATTAATACAACAAATAATATGAGGTCTGGCAGTTATTATAGCGCTAAAGAGGTAATTTTTTGTTGTTGTGTTAATGATCACCTCTTCCATAGTCGTCTTAAACGATTGTTGTTTTGACCTGTGACATCCAGTTCAATAGGGATCCTGAACCCATCTTGTTACCAGGACTGTTTAGTTACCTGAATTGAGCATACCCCTACTTACAGGTGCTAAAAGATCCAATGTGGTGCCATCAAAAATAACTGTTCTAATAGGATTTAAAAAGAATTAGGTCGATAACGTGGCGGATATTGTTCCAACTTAGCTGGTTCGTCGCCCGCGTTGCTCCACTTACCCAAGAATGCCCAGTCTAGGGGTATTATCAACGGTGTGAAACTGAGCCATAATATTCATTCTGATGCTTTCAATACACAAGGAGCATGATGATTTCAACAGAGTAATGATTATCAGCGGATGACAGCGAGATATTGCTAAACAACTTGGTTTATAGGGGGATACGGTTAAGAAGTATTTTGTCCAAGATGCCGGGGAAGTCAGGTATATAATGCAGTTATCTAAACCGGCCAAAATTGATCCATACAAAAGATTTTTTCAAGAAAAAATGGCATTCACAGATCGATTAGCTTAAATCTGATGGTACGGTATTCAAATATTGCAGTGTATAATGAGATGATAGTCGGGTATCGACGTAAGTATTTATTAAACCTACCTGCAGTAATTTTTCCGATATTCGTAGGATGGATAAGCCTACGCATTCACCGGTCAAAGGTATGTGTAGGCAGCAAATTTTTACGTTTTTTTTAAGTATTTGAACGGGCATTACTTGAGATTTATCTTAATGTATTTTAGTCTTGTAGCCTGTAATTACTATTCTTCCTTTTTTATATAATCATGATTAAAGTTGGTATTGTTGGAGGAACCGGTTATACCGGTATTGAATTATTGCGGCTGTTAGTGCTGCATCCTGAAGTAAGTGTTTCGGTTGTGACTTCGCGCTCAGATGTTGGTCGTCGAGTGGATATGCTTTATCCCAGTATGCGAGGGCATATGGATCAGGTTTTTGTTACGCCTGACTTGGATAACCTTAAAGCCTGTGACGTTGTATTTTTTGCGACGCCTAATGGTATAGCGATGTTATTAGCAGAAGAATTGTTGCAGTTGGGCATTAAGGTTATAGATCTTTCGGCAGATTTTCGTATTCAGGATCCTGTGCTTTGGGCAAAATGGTATGGGCAAAGTCATGCGTGCCCTGAATTGATTTCGCACGCGGTTTATGGTTTGCCGGAAATTAATAGAGAGTTGATTCAAGAAGCTAGTTTGGTTGCCTGTCCTGGGTGTTATCCAACCGCTACACAGTTGGGTTTTTTACCTTTACTTGAAACGGGTGTCGTAGATAGTTCTAGCTTGATAGCAGATGTTAAGTCAGGAGTCAGTGGTGCCGGTCGGGTTGCACAGGTAACGGCCTTGATGAGTGAGACTGGGGAGAGTTTTTCTGCTTATGCTGTTTCAGGTCATCGTCATTTGCCGGAAATTACACAAGGGTTAGAATCTGTTGCTAATCAGTCAGTTAAGTTGACATTTGTGCCGCATTTGACACCTATGGTGCGCGGAATACATGCGACCTTGTATGCGCGTTTAGTGGATGAGTCGGTTGATTTACAGGCGCTGTTTGAAAAATACTATGAAGAAGAAGTTTTTGTCGACGTTTTAGCGCCTGACTCCTATCCTAAAACCAGTAATGTTAAAGGTTCTAATCGATGTCATCTGGCGGTTTGTCGGCCGCAAGGTGGTGATCAGGTGGTGGTGTTATCAGTGATCGATAATTTGGTTAAAGGTGCGGCTGGGCAAGCCGTACAAAATATGAATTTAATGTTAGGACTGCCTGAAGATCAAGGTTTGAAGCTGGTTGGGCTTTACCCATAGCTATTGACTAAGTGGTAAGGCGTTGGGATAATAGGAAAATCTTTATAATGTTGATTGAAACTAATGATACAAACGTCGGGTCCTTTTATTTTTTCTGATAATGCTGCAAAAAAAGTGAGTCATCTGATTGCCGAAGAAGGTAATGATAACTTAAAACTGCGAGTTTATATTACCGGGGGAGGGTGTTCTGGGTTTCAGTATGGCTTCACCTTTGATGAAGAAGAGAATGATGATGATACATCTGTGACGAAGGAAGGGGTGAAAGTGTTAATTGACTCCATGAGTATTCAATACTTGACAGGTGCTGAGATCGACTATAAAGAAGACATAACGGGTTCTCAATTCGTTATTCGTAATCCCAATGCAGCAACGACCTGTGGCTGTGGTTCGTCATTTTCAGTTTGATTTTATTTTTGGTAAATAGCACCTAAGATGACTGGGTGAGTTGCACCCGTTGCGGTTGTCAGGTTTCCAGGCTTTTTATCGATACATCTTTTTGCTAACCAAGCAAATGCAATCGCTTCAACATGATTCGGATTGATTCCCAGTATTGATGTGGAGTCGGTAGGGCACAATTGTAGTGCCCTGATGTTTTCAAGAAGTGTGGTGTTGTATGTGCCGCCGCCACAAATAAAAATTCGTTCGGTACCAGGGGCGTGGGTTTCGATTGCATCAACTATGGTTGATGCGGTGAGCATTGTTAAACTGGCTTGAATGTCTTCAGGAGCGTAGTTTTTTTCTAATCGTTTGAGTTTGTCCGTTAGCCAAGTGAGTGAGAAGTATTCACGGCCACTGCTTTTAGGGGGGGCTTGCGTAAAGAAAGGGTCAGATTTTAATAAATCAATGAGATCAGGTTGGGGTTGACCACTTTGTGCCCAAAAACCAGAATGATCGTAGGGTTGTTGTTTTATGTTTAGAATCCACTGGTCAAGTAATGTATTGCCGGGGCCTGTATCAAAGCCCGAACTTGTCTTGCCCGATTGCTGGGACGGAAGGATGGTGATATTTGCGATTCCGCCAATATTTACAATCGCTCTATTCTCTGTAGGGTGCTTAAAAATAGCGTCATGAAAATACGGGACTAGAGGTGCGCCTTGGCCGCCAGCAGCAATATCTCGGCGACGAAAGTCAGCGACTGTTGTTATGTTTGTGAGCTCTGCAATAATATTGGGATTGCCCAGTTGCATAGAAAAGGGGTGTGGAATATCGGGGGCATGGTGAATGGTTTGACCATGGCAACCAATAGCTTGAATGTTATGGGAAGATAGTTGTGCTTTTGTTAATAACATATTTACGCTGGTTGCATACAGTTCGCCTAAATGGCTGTCAAGTTGCCCGAGAGTGCGAGTTAAGGTCAAATGATGCGGCTGGCAGTAAGTTGTTAATGATTTTCGAAGATCGACGGAGAAAGGTGTGTAATGAAAATCAACCAGCGCGGGTTTACCGGTCATTTCTACTAAGGCAGTATCTATTCCATCAAGGCTGGTACCGGACATGATGCCAATGTAGTATTCGGGCAAGTGGCTGGGCATGGAGGGCGGTGTTAATTAGACTATTAGAATGAGTTTTCTGCAAATGAGCTGTTTTTTGCGTGCATTAACTGTGCGAGTAGGGGCGATGTTTGTCCTTTAAAATCGGCCATTTTAGATTTATCTATGGGTTTGCTGCTGGGTAGTTTAACGGTCAGTGGGTTTCTATGGACGCCATTTATTCTGAATTCATAATGCAGGTGCGGGCCTGTTGCAAGACCGGATTTGCCGACATAACCAATTATGTCGCCTTGTTTGACGCGGGAGCCAACATTTTGATTGCGGTGGTATTTGGAAAGGTGAGCATATAAAGTAGTGTATTTTTGGCCGTGCTGAACGATAACGGTTCGCCCATAACCGCCTTTCCGGCCGCGATATATGATTTTTCCCCGTCCGGTAGATTTTATCCGGGTACCCGTGTTTGCTGCATAGTCAACGCCTTTGTGGGCGCGAATTCTATTTAATACGGGGTGTTTTCTTTTGAGATTAAAGTGAGAGCTAACCCGGGCAAAGTCGATAGGTGTTCTCAAAAAAGCCTTTTTTAGGCTTTTGCCGTTAGGTTGGTAGTAACTGGCGGAGCCATTACTTTCTTCATAGCGAACAGCTTGATAGCTCTTTCCTCTGTTGATAAATTCGGCGGTAAGAATGTTGCCAGAACCAATTGCTTTGCCTTTGACGTGTAATTTTTCAAAGAGCAAACTGAATTGGTCGCCTTTTCGAAGGTTGAGGGCAAAATCGATATCCCAGGCAAAGATGTTAGCCAGTTCCATGATCAATTTATCAGAGAGTCCTGATTTTTTGGCGTCAATGAATAAAGAAGTTTGGATGCTTGTGTGTATGTAGTTGATCTCACGGGTGATTTCTTCGTTGACGGTTTTAACTTGAAAAGTGTCATTGATTCGTTGGGCGATAATGGCTTGAGTTGGGCTCTTTTGGTAATGCAGTTCTGATAAGCTACCTTCTGATGTGGTTTTAAAAGTGAGTGTGTTCCCGGGCGAAATGGCGGCAAATTGTCTGCCTGTTTTGTTGGCGTGAATAATATGATGTAAATCTTTGCTGCTATAGTTCAGTTTGGAGAAAATGGAGGAGAGGTTTTCGCCGACCTTTACTTTGTAACGGTGCTCATTTGGGCTTGCCAGAAATGGTGGACGCAGGGGGGCGGGGGTGTCGATGGGTGTTGTACCGTTAACTGAGGGTGATAGTGTGATGGTTGTAGTCGTAATGGTGGGGTTTGTCACGCGGGTTTCTGTTAATGAGTCGGTCGCAATCAGGGCCCAACTCATGCTGCTAATAAAACTAATGCAAATAATCAGTGTGGTCAGTTTAAGTATTTTCATTTTCATAAAAACGAGTCTTGAGAATGCAGCGTAAATCGCAATTCTAGAGGATTAACCTAACAAAAACAATGAATAATGATTTAGTCATGAGCAAGTGCTGGTTAAATTGTATAATTACTTTTTGCCTGTTTAAACGGTCATGGTGTTAGCTTGAGTAAATTCCTTGGGTGTTTTTGGGTGATGGATTTAATGGAGAAAGTGGTGAGAAAAAGATGACAGTTCAGGATCAGTCAATAGTAGAGCTAAGTCGTGGTGCTGATGAGATATTGGTTGAGGACGCGTTTATAGAGAAGCTTAAAGAGGGGCGGCCGCTTCGAATTAAAGCGGGTTTTGATCCCACTGCGCCTGATTTACATTTAGGGCATACGGTATTAATAAATAAGTTAAGGCAGTTTCAAGATGCAGGGCATCAAGTGCTATTTTTGATTGGTGATTTTACCGGCATGATTGGTGACCCAACCGGTAAAAGCATTACCCGGAAATCATTAACCCCCGAAGAAATTCAAGCAAACGCAAGAACGTATGAAGAGCAGATTTTCAAAATACTAGATCCAGAAAAGACTGAGGTTATGTTTAACTCGGCCTGGTTAAATAAAATGACAACGGCGCAACTGATTCAGTTAGCGGCTAAGCATACCGTGGCGAGGATGTTAGAACGAGATGATTTTAGTAAGCGTTATAAAGAAGGGCAGCCGATAGCGATTCATGAGTTTTTGTATCCGCTTATTCAAGGCTATGACTCGGTTGCAATGAAAGCGGACCTTGAATTAGGCGGGACTGATCAGAAGTTTAATTTGCTAGTAGGGCGTCAACTTCAGCAAGTGTATGGGCAAAAGCCACAAGTGGTTATGACCATGCCAATTCTTGAGGGTTTAGATGGGGTTCAGAAAATGTCTAAGTCACTTAATAACTATATCGGGATAGCTGATTCCCCGACTGATATGTTTGGGAAGATCATGTCGATTTCAGATGAATTGATGTGGCGGTATTTTTTGTTGCTTAGCTTTCGACCTATGTCTGAGATTGAGCAGTGGCAGCTAGCGTGTGGCGATGGAGCTAACCCGCGAGATTATAAAGTTAAGTTGGCTTTAGAAATCATTGCGCGTTTTCATGAGCAGGCGTTAGCAGAAAAGGCATTCGCAGATTTCGAGGCACGCTTTAAGCATGGTGCGGTTCCTGATGAAATGGATGAAGTACAGTTGGCGGCAACAGCGCCACAGTATCAAATAGCTAATTTGTTAAAAGATGCCGGTTTGACAGTAAGTACTTCAGAGGCTATGCGCATGGTAAAACAAGGTGCGGTTAGGATTGACGGTGAAAAGGTATCAGACCCTAGGCTAGCAGTTGCAGTCGGCAGTACCCAGGTGGTACAGGTAGGTAAACGTAAATATGCCCGAGTGAGTATTGTTTCGAGTTAAGTTGTTGGGTTTGTGGTGTTTGTTAAGGTAAGGATGAATGGGTTGTTGACGGTTGATTTCAGGGCTGTATACTTCACGGCTCAGTTCAGGCCAAGCAGTTTTCCAGGTCTGCAGCAGGGAAAGAAAATAAGTTTGACGGGTTAGTTGACACGGTAAAGAAAGTGTTTATAATAGTCGAACTCAGCAGGGCACTGGCCTTGCCGCTCTTTAAAAATATAAATCAAAATAATTTGTGTGGGTACTGATATAGGATGTTGTAGTCTAACGACAAAACATCGACATCAGTATTCAAACGTTAATTCAAGTAATTTTGCGTTTAATTCTGGTTTCGAGCCAAGATTGGTTACTAATCTTATTTAGTAACAAAATGATATAAACTGAAGAGTTTGATCATGGCTCAGATTGAACGCTGGTGGTATGCTTAACACATGCAAGTCGAACGGTAACATTGGAGCTTGCTCCAGATGACGAGTGGCGGACGGGTGAGTAACGCGTAGGAATCTGCCTAGTAGTGGGGGACAACATGTGGAAACGCATGCTAATACCGCATACGCCCTACGGGGGAAAGCGGGGGATCTTCGGACCTCGCGCTATTAGATGAGCCTGCGTTAGATTAGCTAGTTGGTGGGGTAATGGCCTACCAAGGCGACGATCTATAGCTGGTCTGAGAGGACGATCAGCCACACTGGGACTGAGACACGGCCCAGACTCCTACGGGAGGCAGCAGTGGGGAATATTGGACAATGGGCGAAAGCCTGATCCAGCAATACCACGTGTGTGAAGAAGGCCTGAGGGTTGTAAAGCACTTTCAATTGGGAGGAAAACAGCTGGGTTAATAGCCCTGCTCTTGACATTACCTTTAGAAGAAGCACCGGCTAACTCCGTGCCAGCAGCCGCGGTAATACGGAGGGTGCGAGCGTTAATCGGAATTACTGGGCGTAAAGCGTACGTAGGCGGTTATTTAAGTCAGATGTGAAAGCCCCGGGCTCAACCTGGGAACTGCATTTGATACTGGATAACTAGAGTTTGATAGAGGAGAGTAGAATTTCTGGTGTAGCGGTGAAATGCGTAGAGATCAGAAGGAATACCAGTGGCGAAGGCGGCTCTCTGGATCAAAACTGACGCTGAGGTACGAAAGCGTGGGTAGCAAACAGGATTAGATACCCTGGTAGTCCACGCCGTAAACGATGTCAACTAGCCGTTGGGTCCAATTAAGGACTTAGTGGTGCAGCTAACGCATTAAGTTGACCGCCTGGGGAGTACGGCCGCAAGGCTAAAACTCAAATGAATTGACGGGGGCCCGCACAAGCGGTGGAGCATGTGGTTTAATTCGATGCAACGCGAAGAACCTTACCTACCCTTGACATACTAAGAACTTTCCAGAGATGGATTGGTGCCTTCGGGAGCTTAGATACAGGTGCTGCATGGCTGTCGTCAGCTCGTGTCGTGAGATGTTGGGTTAAGTCCCGTAACGAGCGCAACCCTTATCCTTATTTGCCAGCACGTAATGGTGGGAACTCTAAGGAGACTGCCGGTGATAAACCGGAGGAAGGTGGGGACGACGTCAAGTCATCATGGCCCTTATGGGTAGGGCTACACACGTGCTACAATGGCCGGTACAGAGGGCTGCGAACCTGCGAAGGTAAGCGAATCTCAGAAAGCCGGTCTTAGTCCGGATTGCAGTCTGCAACTCGACTGCATGAAGTCGGAATCGCTAGTAATCGCGAATCAGAATGTCGCGGTGAATACGTTCCCGGGCCTTGTACACACCGCCCGTCACACCATGGGAGTGGGTTGCAAAAGAAGTGGGTAGACTAACCTTCGGGAGGTCGCTCACCACTTTGTGATTCATGACTGGGGTGAAGTCGTAACAAGGTAGCCCTAGGGGAACCTGGGGCTGGATCACCTCCTTACAAAATGTTAGGCGCACGCCTATCTTAGTACTCACAACAAATTATTTTGATTGAATAAAGCAATGAGCCTGGGCCTGTAGCTCAGTTGGTTAGAGCGCACCCCTGATAAGGGTGAGGTCGGAGGTTCAAATCCTCCCAGGCCCACCAATTTTGCGCAATGTGGTTGAAAGATCATTTTGTGGAAAGTTTTTGGACATTTTCTGGGACTGGACGCTTGTTAGATGAAATGGCCACGTTAGTGGTTTTTTTATTTGCACGCAATAGAGAGGGGCCATAGCTCAGCTGGGAGAGCGCCTGCCTTGCACGCAGGAGGTCGGGAGTTCGATCCTCCCTGGCTCCACCAACTCTATAGAGGTTACGTAACGGAATTTAAGTTACGGGTATAGCTTTTATAGAATTGGTGAGGAAACTCAACAATTGCTCTTTAAAAATTTGGAATCTGTAAACTGTAATAAAGAAAGAATGAAGCAGTAATGGATTGTGTTTAGTTTGATGATGAGTCGGACTGTATGCAGGAAGTTATTGGTGAGTTCTCAAGCAAAGCGAAATTGTCAGCGATTATATAGTCACAACCAGACTGGTTGGGGTTATATGGTCAAGTGAATAAGCGCATACGGTGAATGCCTAGGCGGTAAGAGGCGATGAAGGACGTTGTAGCATGCGATAAGCCACGGTTAGTTTGCAAACTAACTTTGATCCGTGGATTTCCGAATGGGGAAACCCGGCCAGGATAACCTGGTCATCAATGACTGAATACATAGGTCATTAGAAGCGAACCCGGAGAACTGAAACATCTAAGTACCCGGAGGAAAAGAAATCAACCGAGATTCCCTTAGTAGCGGCGAGCGAACGGGGATTAGCCCTTAAGCATTAATTAAGTTAGTAGAACACTCTGGAAAGTGTGGCCATAGACGGTGATAGCCCGGTATACGAAAACTTTTTTAGTGTGAAATCGAGTAGGTCGGAGCACGTGAAACTCTGACTGAACATGGGGGGACCATCCTCCAAGGCTAAATACTCCTTACCGACCGATAGTGAACTAGTACCGTGAGGGAAAGGCGAAAAGAACCCCGGAGAGGGGAGTGAAATAGATCCTGAAACCGTATGCGTACAAGCAGTGGGAGCATGTCTTCGGACGTGTGACTGCGTACCTTTTGTATAATGGGTCAGCGACTTAATCTTAGTGGCGAGCTTAACCGAATAGGGGAGGCGTAGCGAAAGCGAGTCTTAATAGGGCGAATTAGTCGCTAGGATTAGACCCGAAACCGGGCGATCTATCCATGGCCAGGTTGAAGGTGGGGTAATACCTACTGGAGGACCGAACCCACTTATGTTGAAATATGAGGGGATGAGCTGTGGATTGGAGTGAAAGGCTAATCAAGCCCGGAGATAGCTGGTTCTCCTCGAAAGCTATTTAGGTAGCGCCTCGTGTATAACTATTGGGGGTAGAGCACTGTTTCGGCTAGGGGGTCATCCCGACTTACCAACCCGATGCAAACTCCGAATACCAATAAGTTTTAGCACGGGAGACACACAGCGGGTGATAAGGTCCGTTGTGAAAAGGGAAACAGCCCAGACCGTCAGCTAAGGTCCCAAAATCTATGCTCAGTGGGAAACGATGTGAGAAGGCCCAGACAGCCAGGAGGTTGGCTTAGAAGCAGCCATCCTTTAAAGAAAGCGTAATAGCTCACTGGTCGAGTCGGCTCGCGCGGAAGATTTACCGGGGCTAAGCATAGTACCGAAGCTACGGATCATACTTTTAGTATGGTGGTAGAGGAGCGTTCTGTAAGTCTGCGAAGGTCAATTGAGAAGTTGGCTGGAGATATCAGAAGTGCGAATGCTGACATGAGTAACGATAATGGGGGTGAAAAACCCCCACGCCGAAAACCCAAGGTTTCCTGCGCAACGCTAATCGACGCAGGGTTAGTCGGTACCTAAGGCGAGGCCGAAAGGCGTAGTCGATGGAAAACAGGTTAATATTCCTGTACCGCAATTAACTGCGATGGGGTGACGGAGAAGGCTAGGTCAGCCAACTGTTGGAATAGTTGGTTTAAGCACGTAGGGAGGACTCTTAGGTAAATCCGGGAGTCTATATTCTGAGGTGTGATGACGAGTTTCTTTTCGAAGAGATGAAGTGATTGATGCCATGCTTCCAAGAAAAACCTCTAAGCTTCAGGTTAATTGTGGCCGTACCCCAAACCGACACAGGTGGGTGGGATGAGAATTCTAAGGCGCTTGAGAGAACTCGGGTGAAGGAACTAGGCAAAATGGTACCGTAACTTCGGGAGAAGGTACGCCCTATAGGTGAAGCGACTTGCTCGTGGAGCCGAATAGGGTTGCAATAAAATGGTGGCTGCGACTGTTTATCAAAAACATAGCACTCTGCAAACTCGAAAGAGGACGTATAGGGTGTGACGCCTGCCCGGTGCCGGAAGGTTAATTGATGGGGTTATCTTCGGAGAAGCTCTTGATCGAAGCCCCGGTAAACGGCGGCCGTAACTATAACGGTCCTAAGGTAGCGAAATTCCTTGTCGGGTAAGTTCCGACCTGCACGAATGGCGTAACGACGGCCACACTGTCTCCACCCGAGACTCAGTGAAATTGAAATCGCTGTGAAGATGCAGTGTACCCGCGGCTAGACGGAAAGACCCCGTGCACCTTTACTATAGCTTTACGCTGGACTTTGACCCTACTTGTGTAGGATAGGTGGGAGACTTTGAAGCAGGAACGCTAGTTTCTGTGGAGTCAACCTTGAAATACCACCCTGGTATGTTTGAAGTTCTAACCCAGGTCCGTTATCCGGATCGGGGACAGCGTATGGTGGGTAGTTTGACTGGGGCGGTCTCCTCCCAAAGAGTAACGGAGGAGCACGAAGGTACCCTCAGCATGGTCGGAAATCATGCAATGAGTGCAAAGGCATAAGGGTGCTTGACTGCGAGATAGACACATCGAGCAGGTACGAAAGTAGGTCTTAGTGATCCGGTGGTTCTGAATGGAAGGGCCATCGCTCAACGGATAAAAGGTACGCCGGGGATAACAGGCTGATACCGCCCAAGAGTTCATATCGACGGCGGTGTTTGGCACCTCGATGTCGGCTCATCACATCCTGGGGCTGGAGCAGGTCCCAAGGGTATGGCTGTTCGCCATTTAAAGTGGTACGCGAGCTGGGTTCAGAACGTCGTGAGACAGTTCGGTCCCTATCTGCCGTGGGCGTTTGAGATTTGAGGGCATCTGCTCCTAGTACGAGAGGACCGGAGTGGACGAACCTCTGGTGTTCCGGTTGTCACGCCAGTGGCATTGCCGGGTAGCTATGTTCGGACAGGATAACCGCTGAAAGCATCTAAGCGGGAAACCTCGCCCAAGATGAGATCTCACTGGTACTTTAAGTACCCTGAAGGGCCCTGAGAGACTATCAGGTTGATAGGCTGGGTGTGGAAGCGCAGTAATGCGTGAAGCTAACCAGTACTAATTGCCCGTGAGGCTTGACCATATAACACCCAAGTAGTTTGGGTGAAGTTGATAATATTAGCTTAGCTTGAACAGTTTACAGATTCCGACAGTTCTTCGAAGGATGATTGATGAGGACTGTTACGGTGAGATAAGGATATTTTGCCAAAACGATTTGCCTGGTGGCCATAGCGAACGTGCCCCACCCGATCCCATTCCGAACTCGGAAGTGAAACCGTTTAGCGCCGATGATAGTGTGGATTTATCCATGTGAAAGTAGGGAACTGCCAGGCTTTTAATTTAAGACCCAGATATTTGTTATCTGGGTTTTTTTTTGCCCGATACTTTTAATACGCATAACAACTGGACTTGTTGTATGATGAGTTTCACGAAGTCATCTTCATTTTACAATTTTTCTATTGATCTTTATGAGTGATAATTCCCAATTTTCCCGTGCCCAACAAGTCATTCCCGGCGGTGTGAATTCACCGGTGAGAGCTTTTAAGGGGGTCGGTGGCGATCCTGTCTTTATTGACCGTGCAGCAGGCCCTTATATTTTTGATTCCAGCGGGAAACGCTACATTGATTATGTTGGCTCATGGGGGCCCATGATAGTCGGTCATGCGCATCCTGAGGTTATAGCGAGCGTTACCCGTGCGGCCACTCAGGGTTTGAGTTTTGGTGCGCCGACTGAAATTGAAACAACGTTAGCCGCTAAAGTCTGTGACTTGATTCCCTCTATTGATTTGGTTCGTATGGTGAGTTCGGGTACCGAGGCGACCATGAGTGCGATTCGGTTAGCCCGTGGCTATACCGGTAGAGATAAAATTGTTAAATTTGAAGGGTGTTACCACGGCCATTCAGATTCACTGTTAGTTAAAGCAGGGTCTGGGGCGTTGACATTGGGGGTGCCCAGTTCTCCTGGGGTTCCTGAAGCCTTGGCCGCTGAAACCATTACGCTGACTTATAATGATCTTCAGGGTGTTGAGGAGGTTTTTAATTCGATAGGGTCTGAAATTGCCGCCATTATTGTTGAACCGGTTGCTGGCAATATGAATTGTATTCCACCGGTTTCAGGTTTTTTGGAAGGTCTTCGCAGCGTTTGT